>OBJE01001494.1_pt1 | contig 11914 bp, 10 predicted proteins | sample 1519681 | NCBI WGS metagenome assembly OBJE01 (sample SAMEA3888898, study PRJEB22519) | human gut metagenome | biome: human gut; feature: human-associated habitat; material: faeces | place: Denmark | collected 2011 | reverse complement strand
CTTGGAAACTTATTCCGTGAAAGTGGAGTAGTCAAACAGTTATCAGAAACTGCATCCAATGCTTTGATGTATATCGTTGTCATTTTACTTGGAACATCTGTTGGAGCATCCACAAGTGCAGAAAACTTCTTAAATATCGCAACACTTAAGATCGTATTATTAGGACTGGTTGCATTCGCAGTAGGAACCGCAGGAGGAGTCTTATTTGGAAAACTGATGTGTAAATTATCTGGTGGAAAGATCAATCCACTGATCGGTTCTGCAGGAGTATCCGCAGTGCCAATGGCAGCCAGAGTATCACAAAAAGTCGGAGCAGAAGCGGACCCAACGAATTTCTTATTAATGCATGCAATGGGTCCAAATGTAGCCGGAGTCATCGGAACAGCCGTTGCAGCAGGTACATTTATGGCAATCTTTGGAGTGTAAGGAGGAAAATATTATGGTAAAACCAATTAAAATAACAGAAACAATCTTAAGAGATGCACATCAGTCCCTGATTGCCACAAGAATGACGACAGAACAGATGTTACCGATCATCAACAAAATGGATCAGGTCGGATACCATTCTGTGGAATGCTGGGGTGGAGCAACCTTCGATGCATCCCTGCGTTTCTTAAAAGAAGATCCATGGGACAGACTAAGAAAATTCAGAGATGGATTTAAAAATACAAAATTACAAATGTTATTCAGAGGACAGAATACCGTCCATACGCAGATGATGTTGTTGAATATTTTGTACAGAAATCCATTGCAAATGGAATCGATATCATTCGTATCTTTGACTGTATGAACGATCTTCGAAATTTACAGACGGCAGTAAATGCAGCAAACAAAGAAAAAGGACATGCCCAGGTCGCAATGTCATATACATTGGGAGATGCCTATACCTTAGATTACTGGAAAGACCTTGCAAAAGGAATCGAAGATATGGGAGCAAACTCTATCTGTATCAAAGATATGGCTGGATTATTATTACCATACAAAGCAGAAGAACTGGTAAAAGAACTAAAAGCAACGGTTGATATTCCAATCCAGTTACATACACACTATACATCCGGAGTAGCATCTATGACATACATGAAAGCAGTAGAAGCCGGAGTTGATGTCATTGATACAGCTATGTCACCATTTTCCATGGGAACATCCCAGCCAGCAACAGAAGTTATGGTAGAAACATTCAAAAATACACCATACGACACAGGCTTAGACCAGAAATTATTAGCCGAGATCGCAGACTATTTCCGTCCGATCAGAGATGAAGCCTTAGATTCTGGATTATTAAATCCAAAGAACTTAGGAGTCAATATCAAGACCCTGCTCTATCAGGTACCAGGAGGAATGCTCTCTAACCTGACATCCCAGTTAGAAAGCCAGCATGCATCTGATAAATACTACGAAGTACTAGAAGAAGTACCAAAAGTAAGAAAAGACTTGGGAGAATGCCCACTCGTCACTCCATCCTCTCAGATTGTTGGAACACAGGCTGTATTTAACGTTGTGACTGGTGAACGCTACAAGATGGTAACAAAAGAAACCAAAGAAATCCTTGAGGGGAAATACGGAGCAACAGCTAAACCATTCAATCCCGAAGTACAGAAAAAATGTATTGGAGATAAACAGCCAATTACATGCCGATATGCAGACATGATCGAAGACGAACTTCCTGAATTTGAAAAGGAGGTAGCAGCTTATAAAGAACAGGATGAAGATGTATTAAGTTACGCTTTATTCCCTCAGGTTGCTACAGAGTATTTTAAATATCGCGATGCACAGGAAAAGAAAGTTGATGTTACAGAAGGAAATGAAGAAGCATATCCTGTATAAAATATAGTTTGATAAACTGAAGTTATTGATAGAATATTATAAAAATGGTTATCTGTCTGCGACGCGCTCTCGCTCGACTCACACGTAGCTGTACTAAGCTCCTGAATGGTCTTTACGACCATCCACTCGCTAAGTGCAGACGTGTTCCTACGGTCGCCGACAGATAACCATTTTTATAATATTCAATAAATTCAGTGATCGAAACCACTAGTGGGTGTGTATGTTGAAGGTTAAAGCCTAACAATAAAAAGACCGCTCACAAATCTTGTGAGCGGTTGCTTTTCTGAAAAGAGAGGATTAAAAAATATATATGAAAAACTATGTCTTAAGTATATCAAAATCTCATCTTCATTCAATATACAAAGTATGAACAATTCTAAAGAAAGTATAAACAGTTCTAAAATATTTGGGAGTAAGTCTCTAGTTTAGTCTAATTTTATTATTATATTTTTTATGGTATAATATCTTTCATACAAAAAGGAAAACGAGGGAATTATGATGAGAATAAATATTGCAATATGTGATGATGAACAGAAATCTTTACAGATGATTCAGAAAGAATTATATCATATAGCTGACAAGTTAAAGATTGAAATTGAAACTTACGCTTATAAAGAGGGAAAGAAAGTATTAGATTTAATTTACAATGAAAAAGAAGATTTTGATGTTTTATTCCTAGACATTGATATGCCAGATGTTTCAGGACTTGAGGTTGCAAAAAAATTAAGACAGAAACATTTAGATATCATATTAATTTTTATTTCAGCATATGAACAGTATGTGTTTGAATCGATTGAATATAATCCATTTCGATATATTCGAAAAAACAGAATCGAAAAAGAATTAATGCCATGTTTGAAGGCAGCATACCAAAGACTTGAGGAAATGCAGGATTCTTATATGATTGTGAAAACAGGAGAAGCGGAAGTTCGAGTGAAGCATTCAGATATTATGTATTTTGAGACAAGTGCAAGAAAGATAGGAATCCATTTAAAGAATGGAGAGATATTATTTGTACGAAAAACAATCAAAGAATTATATGAGGAATTAAATGATGAGCATTTTATCAAAATACATAGTGGATGTGTTGCAAACGCTAAATATATTGGGAAATACTCGAATCATGATATTACATTAGATAATGGCGAGCATCTGATCGTAAGCAGAACCAGAATAAAAAGTGTGAAAATAGCATTAATGAATTATTGGGGTAATCAGGTATGACGACATTTTTTTGGATTATAGAATACATCGCAAGTTTCATTGAAATTTTCATGTGTTGTGTTTTTTGTGGGGCTTTTCTAGTAAAAGAGGAATTTGGTGATCGAAAATATCTGGCATTTGCAGGGGCGGCACTTAGTGCATTGTTAATCACAGGATTAAATAAAATAGAGATATTTTCAGTTTTTAATTCTATATTCGTTTTATTTGTAATTATTTTGTTTCAGCTATTTTTATATAAAGCGAAAATAGGATTATGTATTGTACTTCCATTGATTTATGCAGTAATTTTAGCTGCCATTGATTTTGCGGTTTCATATTTTACAGCATTGATCTTACAAGTAGATGCAAACTATTTATTGAATCATCAAAATTTTTCAAGAGTTTTGTGTATCTTGCTGTCAAAATTCTTGTTGATATTAATAGTAGTTATACTGCGTAGGTTATTGGGAAAATCAATAACATTTGTAAAAAAGTATATAGTCATTATGTGTATGTACTCTGCTTTTCTATTAGTTTCACTTTTTATTATGGTGGGATTAAATATAAAGAATAGAAGTCCTGAAACAGAACTGTTTCTTGTGTTATTTTTTATTATTTCTATATTGATTGAACTTTTGGTGCTTTACTTTATCATGAAAGCAGGAGAAAGTTATGAGCAACAGCGAAAAAATGAATTAATCAAAATGAAAAATACAATGCTTCAAAAATCGTTAGATGAAACAGAGCAGGCATTTCAATTATGGCGAAAAAGTGTCCATGATTATAAAAATCATGTCATAGCATTACGACAACTTGCAGCAGATGAAAATATGGAAGGCATAAAAGAATACCTGAATTGTGAAAATGAATTAATTCAGAAAAAGATGTTTTACATAAAAACAGGAAATTCTGTTGTGGATGCAATTGTTAATACAAAACAAAGGTTGTCAGAGGAAAAAGGTATCACATTTATAGTAAATGCAGCAATTCCAAAGAAGTGTTGTGTAAGAGAAATAGATATGTCAAATATATTAGGGAATTTGATTGATAATGCCATGGAAGCAAGCCAAGGGGAAGAAGAACCATATATTGATCTGACAATCCGACAGGAGAAAACATTTCTTGTAATTAAGATCATCAATCAATAATATAGCAGAGATTTTTCTGAAAATTTAAAGACAACAAAGAAGAAGCAGGAGTTTCATGGAATAGGCATCAGAAGTGTAAAAAGCATTGTTACAAAATATGAAGGAGAGTTTTCGATTGATAAAAAAGGCACCGAGGTGGTTGTCAAAATATTGATTCCAAATTAAATAAAGGATATGAGTAAAATGTCGGCTAGATACCGGCATTTTTATTTTGCGCAAAATAATTTAGCGTTCTTTATGAAATAAAGATACAAAATAAACACAAAAACATACAAAATAAACAACATTTTATTTTAAATACAATTTACATGATAATATTTAATTGCGTAGTGGATAAGGCATTAAAAAGTGCAAAAATGAAAATGGAATTCCATAAATAGTATTAGAGAAAAGGGGGAGAGAAAAGAGGTAATGAATATTATTGAATACGAATAAAAAATTAGCAGCTTTTTCTACTCATGAAGTATGTGGAAAAACGAATGTTGTAAAATACAAAGCCGAAATATTTTAAAATAATTTCAAAGTGGGGGCATATAGGGAGTGCTCCCACTTTGTATAAAAAGGAGCATATATGAAACGAATCGGGTGTATATTATTGATTTTAACAATTATATTAACAAGTTGTAAAACAGGAAATAAAAATAAGAATGATAAAGAAAATAAAACAGCCGTAGAAAATAGATTTGAGAAAAAAAATGAAAGTAATGAAGATATTATCAAAGAGTCTAGCAGGCAGATTTCTTTTGGATATCTTAATGAGAAGAAAGATGTCTATGAATATGATGGAAAAGATGTAGAAATACCATTTTATCTGGAAAATCAGGGAAATAAAAACGAAGGTGTAGCAACAATAGGATTGTTATTATTTGTCGATGGGAATGTACAGGATTATAAAATAGAAGCAAATGGCAAAATACAAACAATGCAAAAAATCACATTAAAACCAAAAGAAAGAAAAGAGTTTAAACTGATATTTAAGCCAGTATCAGGTAAAAAAGGAGACAAAGTTGGAGTGATTCCAGCAACGATATGGAATCCAGACAGTTTACCAAATGAAAAAAATCCAAGTTGGGGAAATAATCAACAGTTAAGTGCGAACGTTCCATTAGAAATTAAAATGAAAAGTAATGGAACGAATCAATTAAAGGCAACGAAGAAACATGTAAAAGTAAGTGATATACCAGAAGAAATTTTAAACGATTGGAAAAATACATATGTAAGTGATGAATATGATTCTTTAGATACATCTGTAAACTTTGAGATGGAATCAAGTGTCAAGGACAAACAGATTTTATATGGAAAAAATAGAAAGGTTCCAATCACTTTGAAATTGTATGGTGGAGCAAGTGTGAATGAGAAGATTACAATTTTTATCAATAATAAACCAGTAAAAATTGATAAAAAAGATTATATAAAAGTGAAAACTCAAAAAGGGAAAATGATCACAGTTACTGCAAATTTAGATCTTTCAGGATATGACCGGATCAATTCAATTTATGCAATTGTTATGACGAGCGGAGGAGATTATAAAATACAGGATATTTCTAAAACGGACAGTTTACTCTTGATCAATAAGTAAATAGATAAGTAGAGGTAGGAATCAATGAAGAAAATAATTGTTTGTATGATCTGCATTTGTATTGCACTGGCAGGGTGCGGGAAAGAAAAAAGTGTAGTGAAAGAAAAGAAACAAAAAGAAGTTTTACGCTTAACAACAAAAGGAAAAGAATTGGTTTTGAAAAATCTGATGAATTATAAAGTTGTGAATAAATATAAACTAGGTAAAAAACAGTGTACAGGTTCTATCATAGAACTTGATCAAGGATATTGCGTACAAATTTATGAAGCAAACAGGGAATTGAAAAATCAAGTAATTCAGGGTGCTGTGGTAGAAGATACACCAGATGAAAGTGAAATTGTAAAGGCTTCTATAAAACTCTTTGATAAAAAGCTCAAAGAAACAGATACCGTTGATATTACTAGATTGGCAAAAGAAAGAAAAGATGAAGATCTTTTAATGACCAGTTTTACAGTAAGTCCAGATGGTACGAAGATTGCATGGAATACTGGAGAAAACATCTTGTGTTATAACAGAGAAACAAAGAAATTTACAAAATACAACCAGATTACGAAGAAAGATATTACAGCAGAAAATATTATATTTGCAGGAAATGATAAGTTAGCATTTTATGGAACGAAGGGAGAAAGTGAAGAAGATACTTGTTATGGATATTTCGATTTAAAGAATAAAAAAATACATACATTTATTGAGAAAAAATATGAAGCTTTTTCTTTAAATGTAGATAAGAGATATATTTGGATCAATGATGGAGAAAATCCAAATACGAAAACAGCAAGTGGAAAAGTACCAGTCATAGATACCAAGACAGGGAAAAATCATTTGGTTCATCTTGATGGTATTGAGAGTGCAAAAGCAAGGATCACAGAAGATGGAAAATATATGATTGCAGCCAGTCAGACAGATGAAAAAAGTTTCCGTGTAAGGCAATATGATATTAAAAATGAAAAGGTTTTGAAGGAAAAGAAATACGATTTTCATAAATCCGTTCATGTCAATGACATTATTTCCATCAATAACGGAAAATCATATGGAATTATTTATAGTACGGATCAAGGAGATAAATTAGAAGAGTTTGAATTGCGATAATCATTGGAGAAAATTATGAAATTATTGTTAGATCATGTAAGTAAAAAATATGGGAACAAATATGCACTAAAAGATTTGAATATAGAATTTAGCGATGGTGTTTATGGCATTTTAGGAGCAAATGGTGCTGGAAAAACGACTTTGATCAGTATCATTACAGGAATTCTGCAGCAAACATCTGGACAGGTAAAACTTGATGGCAGTGATATAAAAGATATGGGAACAAAATATCTGGATAAAATAGGATATCTTCCACAATATCCGCAGTTTTATCCAAACTTTCGGGTTAAAGAATTTCTTATGTATATGTGTAGTATCAAAGACATTCCACAGAAGAAAGCAAAAGAAATCTTGCCAGAGATTATGGAAGAAGTAAATCTTTGTGATCACATGAATAAGAAAATCAAAGAACTATCCGGAGGGATGAGACAAAGACTTGGAATTGCGCAGGCAATCTTAAATGATCCCAAAATTTTGATTTTAGATGAGCCAACTGCAGGACTTGATCCGGGAGAGCGAATCAGATTCCGAAATATTATCTCTAATATAGCCAAAAACAGAATGGTGCTTATTTCTACACATATCGTATCAGATATAGAATATATTGCAAATCAGGTTGTGATTCTACAAGAGGGAAAACTTAACAGGATGGGTACCGTAGAAGGACTGTGCAATGATATTCAGGGAAGTGTCTGGAAAGTCAATGTAGATGAAATGACTGCAGAAGAATTGATGAAAAATTATTTGACATCCAATATAAAAAGAGTTGATGAAAATGTACTTATGCGGATCATTAGCAAGAACAAACCGATAAAAAATGCCAGAATGTCAGAACCGCAGTTAGAAGATGTGTTTTTAACAGTATTTTGTGAGCAGGCAGGGATATAATATGAAAATTGTATTATTTGAATTTCGGAAAAATATTTTAAGAAAAACGATCATCATACCAATGGTCATTTTGCTGATCGTGAATGTAATGGTAATTTATGCACAGTACCGATTTCAAAATGATCCATTTTCCAGTGAGGTTAATCGGTATCATTCATCTGCTAGAGAATGGGAGTATTATAAAGAATTACATGCACAATTTGACGGTGAAATAACGGAAGAAAAACAGGATAAGATCATTAAACTCTATGATAATTTGAAAGAAAAAATAGACAATGCTGACTATCAAAAAGGATATACAAAGAGTGCAGGGACGGGATATATTTTTGGCGATTATTCGCTGATTGAAACAAATTTTTATCAACCGATCAAAAATTTAGTTTCCTATGCTGAGAAAAATAAGAAACTGGTAGATCAGGCAAAAGAAAATATAAAGTTTTATAAAAAAGCAGACAATCGATATGAACTTAAGAAGAATCAACATATTGTAAAGAAATATCAAGATAGAGTGATCTATGATTTTTATGATACAACAGGATTTCAGAAACTGCTTGATTATAATTTTTCAGATGTGATTCTCATGATTTTTTTGTTTTTATGTGCTTTGACATTATTTTATCAAGAACAAATCTATGGGATGGAAGATATGATTCTGGCGACCAAAAAAGGCAGAAAAACATATGTTGCAGGGAAGTATATTTCAGTGATAGCAGTAATTATAATGTGTACGGTAGTGATTGCGTGTGTGAATTATATTGTATTTTACATAACTTACGGGCTGAAAGGATCTCAAATGCCCATATATGCATTAGAAGAATTCCAATATTCACCATATAATTTGACATTACTGCAGGCATATTTTGCTATACAGGGACTAAAATGTATGGCTCTCATTGTTGTAAGCACATTGATGTGTCTGATATCCAATATGACAAAAAACACAATGATGTTGTTTATCATATTTATTGGAGTGACTGTATTTGGATTATATTGTAGTGGATATATTTGTAGCGACAATGTACAAAAAGTAGTGATTGCAATTGCTAGTCCATTTTCATTGTTCAAAGGTTTTAATATTTTTAAATCACTGTATGAATTAGATTTGTTTGGTAACTTTGAATTAAGGATTAATGTTTGTATTGTAATACAGGTGATATTTGAAATGTTACTGATTTGTATTTCTTACTACAAATATAAACATTCTAACAGCAGAAAGGAAAGCTTCAGGTAGGAAACATGTTGATGCAAGAAAGTTATAAATCATTTATAAAACAGAAAATATGGATATTCATTATGATTCTGCTGGCTGTAAGAATGGTATCTGTTTGTATAACTGGGTATGATTCTCATTATATGATCGATGAAAATGAAAAGTATTATAATGAATATCTGAAAAAATATGAGGGAAAGATCACAGATGCGAAACAAAAAGAGATAGAGAAAGAATATAAAAAGATAAATTCATCTAGTAATGAATTATTAGCATCTGAACAGAAAAATAAAGCATTTCAGGTGATTTATGACCAGTTTACATATGAGAAAGAAAAAGGCAGTGGATATATTTTAGAGACTAGAGGATGGCAAAGTATTTTAGAACATGATAGTTTAGATTTTTCCTTAATTATCTGTATTATCATTGTTATGACAGCACTTTGGGGAAATGAATATGAAACACAAATGGACATGATGTTAAGGTCTTGTAAAAAAGGAAAATATCAGACTCCGTTTGCTAAAGTAGTGTTAGGAGGTATTCTTTCGGTCGTATTATCGGCAATATTTCAACTCATTCAGATGATATACCTGGCAGGAAGCGTAGGATTTTCCCACGGGAATTATTCAATCCAAAGTTTGAAATTCTTTCAAAATTCTTCCTATCATATAACACTCAGATCTGCTGTAGTCACGATATTTATCATGAGACTGATTGGGGCAGTTCTGCTTTCTTTTATGATAATGTTAATAAACATATGGATCAAAAGAAAAACAATTAGCATGATCATAAGTATGGCAGTAATTGTACTGACATCGATCATCTTTCGAAGTGGCTCTATGATTTATGAGTTACCTTTACCATTAGGACCATTAAAAGCAGCAGGATATTTATGGCCATCTCAATTTGACGGTCAGTATGTTGGAAGCAAATTGGCCAAAGTCTGTACATTCAAAGAAATATCTCATGGAAGTTTTATAGCAGTCAATGCTATGTGTTTGGGTGAAATAATAATATTAGGTGTTTTATGTGTTATCTTTTTTTCAAAATGGAGAATAAAGAAATTTCATATTTATAAAAAGATGATGGGAATCATAACATTATGTTTCATTGCAACAACTTTATTTGCTACAGGATGCAGCAAAAGTACGAATCATAGGGAAGTTAGAGTATCTATAAGCAAAGAAGATACGCAGGAAAAGGCAATATGGAATGAAAAAACGATCGAAATAGATGAGGATAATAACAATATTATATATACAGATGAAAGCGGAAAAAAGGAAAATCTTATCAGAGATGTATTTCCATCAAAATTAACAATTCAAAAGATATTTATATATGGAAATGAGTGTTACTATCTTTCTGAAAATGATGAGAGCAATGGCATATGTGTCAGAAAAATTAATCTTAAAAATTTTGATAACACGTTAGTCTATGATTCCACAGATGAAAATATCGAAAACTATTTTGGAATGATACAGAAACAAAAACAGTATGAGGAATATTTTAATGATGCAGAAGATACAAAATGGTTTTTTGTAGTAGATGGGTATATTTATTGGAAAAAGAAATATTATATTGCACAGGTCGATATAAAAAGTGGAAAGAAGAAGATTATTGCGGAGGGGTATCAGATGACAAGATTATATATACAAAAGGAATATTAAGATATGTCGATGCAGATGGAAATACAAAAATATCTGGATGCAGATAGAAAGCAGAATCATTCTGCGAACACTTTTGCTATAACTTAAAGGTATAACAAACTGATAATTATATATATTTTAAAAGATGATGTTGAAATGATATACTATATACAACTTAAAAAACAAGGCAAAAAGGAGACGACAGAAAATGAGTAAATTACAAGAGCCATTTCGATATGATTATGTAGGAAGCTTTTTAAGAACAGAAGAATTAAAGAAAGCAACAACACAATATAACGAAAACAAGATCACAAAAGAAGTATACGATAACATCGTAAATGAAGAGATCGCAAAATTAGTAGCAAAACAAAAAGAATTAGGATATCATGTGATTACGGACGGAGAGTTCAGAAGAACTTACTGGCATTTAGATTTTATGTGGGGATTTGAAGGGGTAGCACATGAACAGACAGGAAGTGGAGTACAGTTCGATGGAGAATTAGCTTCTTTAGAAGACACTTATCTGGTAGGAAAGATCAAAGCGAAAAAGCATCCATTTGTAGAATATTTCAGATATTTAAAACAGTTTGAAGATGAAAATACAATTGCAAAATATACAATTCCTGCACCAGCACAGATGTTTCAGCAAATGATCGTTCCAACAAACATTGAAACGACAAGAAAATATTATGCGACAAATGAAGAATTGATTCAGGATATTGGTGTTGCATATCAGGATGTGATCAAACAGTTCTATAAGGCAGGATGCCGTAATCTTCAGTTAGATGACTGTACTTGGGGAGCGATCGTGGGAGATGCTGCGAAACAAAGATATAAAGCATTAGGAATTGATCTTGAAGATGTGAAGAAACAGCTGCTTACTGTGAACAACCTTGCATTAGAAGGAAGACCAGAAGATATGGTAATTACATCCCATATCTGTCGTGGAAATTATCATTCTACATTCTTCACAAGTGGTCCATATGATACAGTTGCAGACTATGTATTTGCAAAAGAAAATGTTGATGCACTTTTCCTTGAATATGATGATGAAAGATCTGGAGGATTTGCACCACTTAAGAAAGTATCAGAAGACAAGAAAGTTGTCCTTGGTCTGATCACGACAAAGAAACCAGATCTTGAAGACAAAGAAAAAGTGATCAACAGAATCAGACAGGCAGCAAAATACATTCCTTTGGAAAGACTATGCCTAAGCCCACAGTGTGGATTTGCTTCTTGTGCGATCGGTAATAAATTAACAGAAGAAGAACAGTGGGCAAAACTAAAATTAGTGAAAGAAATTGCTGAGGAAGTCTGGGGAGAATAA
>OBJE01001489.1_pt1 | contig 11962 bp, 9 predicted proteins | sample 1519681 | NCBI WGS metagenome assembly OBJE01 (sample SAMEA3888898, study PRJEB22519) | human gut metagenome | biome: human gut; feature: human-associated habitat; material: faeces | place: Denmark | collected 2011 | reverse complement strand
CTCTCTTTACGACCAGCGTAGGAGCTTGTAAGAGCTCTCATTACGGACTGCTTAGCTACACGGTACTGTTTGGAACGTGCGCCTCTGTAACCCTTTGCCAGCTTTAATACTCTATTGTGTTTCTTTTTAGCGTTTAATCCGCCTTTTACTCTTGCCATCGGTTATTTCCTCCTTCTTAATCCTCGAATCTTATAAGTACGGTAAAATCTTCTTCATTACCTTGCTGTTTGTAGCATCAGTAACGATGTCTTTTCTAAGATTTCTTTTTCTCTTTGTAGATTTCTTAGTTAAGATGTGGGATTTGTAAGCTTTATTTCTTACTAACTTTCCGGTTCCGGTTGTTTTAAAACGTTTAGCAGCTGCTCTGCTTGTTTTCATTTTAGGCATGGTGTAGTCCTCCTTAATAATAGTTATGTCCTTATATCTAGCGTTTCGCAGAAAGGAACAGTACAATACTTCTTCCTTCTACTTTTGCCGGTTTATCAACGGCTGCGATATCGGCAAGCTTCTCTGCAAAATCGTCAAGGATATACTTTGTCTTTGACATATGTGCCATCTCACGACCTCTGAAACGAAGTGTAACCTTTACTTTATTGCCTTTTTCCAGGAATTTTCTCGCATTGTTCATCTTGGTATTCAGGTCATTTTCATCGATATTCGGGGAAAGACGAACTTCCTTGATCTCGATTACCTTCTGTTTCTTCTTAGCTTCTTTTTCTTTTCTTGCAAGCTCGTATCTGTATTTACCGTAATCGATAATCTTGCAGACCGGCGGCTTCGCAGTCGGAGCAATCTTTACTAAATCCAGTTCCGCTTCTTTCGCTAACTTGTAAGCATCCTTTGCGGACATGATTCCAAGCTGCTCTCCATTTTCGCCAATCAAACGAACCTCTCTGTCTCTAATCTGTTCGTTAATCATTAACTCGCTAATAGCCGTGCACCCCCATGATATGTGATGATTTTGGTTGATTCAGTGTCAAAAAAAATAAGTGAACAGTACAGACCATCCACTTACTCATAATAGGAAATCCAATATAGGAAATTTCTCAAATTTATGAACCCACAGTCACTTGCTCGTGCTGAGGTGAGGTAGATAACCTGCTTTCCTGTCTTCGTGAAGTTGTTTCCTCACAACTTTTGTTAGTATACTATGGTTTCTTTGGAATGTCAACCGGTTTTTTCGAGATTTTTGAGAAGATTTACAAATGATTTTTAAATATGGTTCACGTGTTGCGCGAATGACGGCAGCGTACGCAAATACATTTACGGACATACTAAAAACTACCGCCGGATATCATTACCTCTGCCCGGTTTTACTTCTTTCCTGACAGAATTTTCCATATCCGGCGGCATTTTTTATTTCGAATATTTATGCAGACTTTCTTCTATTTAAAAAGAAAACCGCATCAGAGTCACCGTTTCTGGAAACTTGAACATTCCGTCTGCATAGAAACCGTCGCATTGCCTCCGGTGATTCCGATGTGTTCCGCGCTGCACCGGCGGTCCGTATTATAAACACAGTTCGTTGCCTCGCACTCTACTTCGAGACGGCTCTCCGGTGTTTTAAAAAGGTTGCGGAATGTGCCGCCTTTCTTCTCGTCGAAGCTACCGCAACAGGTATCGCATTTATCCTGCGCCGTCTTTCCTTCTACCAGAATGGTATTTTTACAGCAGCAGTTTTCCGCATTGTGCATACATCCGGTTACACTACAATCCAGTTTTGTCATGATTTTTCCTCCTGTTTTCTGACATGCATCACCGAAAGTCTCCTCCGGCATCCAGCCGTCAAACTTTTCAGCGATACGCTTTTCAATGTGTCATGGTTTTCGTTGCTGTTCACACATGTATGACCAGTAACGGGATTTTGCCGATGCTTCGCATTCCAAATCGGCAAAATCTGCAACCAGAACTGTATCGTACGGAATTTTCAGTTCAGAAAATTCCTGCCTGTGAACAGTTACTGGTTTTTAGATTCAGGAGTAGTATCTGCTTCTTTTTGGGATTTATTCGTGTAAACTAAAACAAACGCATCCATGATTTTATCTCACAGATGCGTCTGCCTGATTTTTTAATTTTTCAAAATTATTTAGCTTCGTCTGCTTTCACAGTCTCACGCAGGTTTTTCTCTTCGATCTCCTTCTGGATGGACTCGATGAAGCTCTCTACACTGCTTGCGCCCTCGTCACCCGCAAAACGGCTGCGGACGGAAACGGTCTTCTCTTCTTCCTCTTTCTGCCCAACAACCAGCATGTACGGGATCTTCTGGGTCTGTGCCTCGCGGATCTTGTAGCCGATCTTCTCGGAACGTGTATCCATCTCTGCACGGATGCCAGCCTCGGTCAGCTTGTCCAGAACTTCCTTGCTGTAATCTGCGTATTTGTCAGAGATCGGAAGAATCTTTACCTGTACCGGTGCCAGCCAGGTTGGGAATGCACCTGCGAAGTGCTCGATCAAGATACCGATGAAACGCTCGATGGAACCAAATACAACACGGTGAATCATGATCGGACGATGTTTCTCGCCGTCTGCTCCGGTGTACTCTAATTCAAATCGCTGTGGAAGCTGGAAGTCAAGCTGGATGGTACCACACTGCCAGGTTCTTCCGATAGAATCTTCCAGATGGAAGTCGATCTTCGGTCCATAGAATGCGCCATCGCCCTCGTTTACCACATACGGCAGTCCCAGCTCTTCCAGAGCAGAACGCAAGCCTTCGGTTGCCATCTCCCAATCTTCATCACTTCCCATGCTGTCTTCCGGACGGGTGGACAGCTCTACGTGATATTTGAACCCAAACAGGGAATATACCTGGTTGATCAGGTGTACAACGCCCTTGATCTCGTCCTTGATCTGCTCCGGTGTCATGAAGATATGTGCATCATCCTGTGTGAAACAGCGTACACGCATCAGACCATGAAGCTGACCAGATTTCTCATGACGATGAACGATACCAAGCTCACCCATACGCAGCGGCAGATCACGGTAGGAACGTGGCTCAGAACCGTATACCAAAACGCCGCCCGGACAGTTCATTGGTTTAATTGCGTAATCCTCTTCATCGATCACAGTTGTATACATGTTGTTTTTGTAATGATCCCAGTGTCCGGAAGTCTCCCAGAGCTTGCGATTCAGGATGATCGGAGTGGAAATCTCTACATAACCAGCTTTTTTATGGATTTCTCTCCAGTAATCAAGCAGGGTATTTTTCAGTACCATGCCCTTCGGCAGGAAGAACGGGAAACCCGGACCTGCATCGTGCATCATGAACAGACCAAGTTCTTTGCCCAGTTTACGATGGTCACGTTTCTTTGCCTCTTCCATCATTGTGATGTATGCTTCCAGATCCTCTTTGGTTGCAAATGCGGTCGCATAGATACGGGTCAGCATTTTGTTCTTCTCGCTGCCTCTCCAGTATGCGCCTGCCAGATTCATCAGCTTAAATGCCTTACCAACACCCTTGGTGTTCATCATGTGAGGTCCTGCACATAAGTCAGTAAAATCACCCTGACGGTAGAAGCTGATCTCTGCATCCTCCGGCAGATCCTCGATTAATTCTACCTTGTACGGCTCCTCTTTCTCCTTCATGAACTCGATCGCTTCATTTCTCGGCAGAGTAAAGCGCTCCAGTGGAAGTGCTTCTTTGATGATTTTCTTCATCTCTGCCTCGATCTTCGGCAGATCCTCTGCAGTCAGAGGGGTAGCCGGATCGACATCATAGTAGAAACCGTCCGCGATGGACGGTCCAATCGCAAGTTTTGTCTCCGGGTAAAGGCGTTTTACAGCCTGTGCCATTACATGGCTGGCGGTATGGCGCAGAGCTGCCAGACCTTTCTCATCCTTTGCAGTCAGGATATTTAACTGACAGTCATGGTCGATCACGGTACGGAGATCTTCTTCCTCACCGTCAACCTCACCCAGACATGCCACTCTCGCCAGGCCTTCGCTGATGTCTTTTGCAATGTCAATGATGGACATCGGGCTCGCATATTCTTTGACAGAGCCATCTTTTAATGTGATCTTCATCTTTTTTCTCCTTTTCGTTCTGAAATAATAAAAGCTTCCTGACCAGAAGAACCAAAAAGAATGTGCCTTGGCACATTCTCGCGCCGAGCACGGTCGCTTGCGACATGTTGCTTCTTCGCGCGAGTGCGCATCCCGCGGAGCGTTTTTTGTTTCATAGGACGCAATTTCCTATGAAACAAAAAAGTCCCTTAGCCAGATGTTTCTGACTAAGGGACGATAAATCGCGGTTCCACCCTTATTGAATCGATCGTTCGGATCGACTCCACTTCATTCTGATGATAACGGAATCACCGTTCCCGATTAAGGGACATTCAAAGCTGGTATTCAGATTTGTTTTCCTGTCCGACGCTTCCACCCACAGCCACCTGCCTCTGTTATTTCAGGCTTTTCCTGCGACGCCGTTCTCTGTCCAGTTCCACAATCCTACTGGTCTTCTCAACACTTTCTTTATATAGATAAACCCGTTTCTGGTTCATCATTACAGTCTCGATTATATCAGCTGTTTCTATTTTGTCAAGATATTTTTCTCTTGAGTTTTCACTACATTGACAGACCGCCTCTTTCATGGTATGATAATAAGGATCTAAATATAAGGGCCAGTACCGGTTTCGACAGGGATCATGAAGCTGGTGAAGCTATCCGCATGCGATGCGTTAAATGGCAAACTTAAAATTAAACGCTAACAACAAATTAGCATACGCTGCCTAATCTGGCAGTTGTCAGCCTTAGAGCACTCACACTTTAAGAATCTGGCATCGAATATGTGAGAAACGATGACAGGCGGGTTCCGGACTGTCAGGCGTATCAGGAACTACTGAAGTTCTGAGGATGTTCGTTTCCGCAGGATAGAGGGAATGTCAAAGAACGGACTATGATAGTAGAAGAACAGGGAATTGGTTTTTGGACACGGGTTCAACTCCCGTCTGGTCCACTAAAAAGAACTGCCGCCCAGCAAATCATTTGCTGATGCGGCAGTTCTTTTTCTTATCTATTTTTATTCTGCATCTTTTACCGATTCTGGAATATCTCAATAATCGCCTTCACGATCGCCACCAGCACATTCCACATCCGTTTTAACGGACCTTCTTCACTGCTGCCGTCTGCCTCCTGATCGGAGATATCGGTTGATTCATCATCATCGCTGATCTCATCGGTCCGCAGGACGATCTGCACGCTGTTCGGGGACGGATTTTTCGAGGAGGTAAAGGAAATCTTCTCCGCCTCCGGATCTATGTTCAGGAAGTTGTTCTCATCCTCAAACTTATCGATCTGCTCATCGAGCGTACTCTTCATGTCTTCCCCCGCTTCCCGAACCGCCGCAAGCTGATCGATCATAGTCAGGTTCTTATCAAGAATCTTCTCCATGCCCTGCAGCGTTGCCTTGGTTCCGGCATCCAGCGAATCACCTGCCGAAATCAGCGTGTCATTCAAAAGACTGAGCATATCATGTGTGGTATAAAGCGCCCTGGTCATCCGGTTCATCAGTTCTTCCGAATCAGACAGGGAATCCAGCATCGTCGGCACATATTTATCCGTTGTGTCAATCAGGACACGCATATCATCCAGCAAATTGATCAGCTCATCAGTCGAACTTCTGAGCGCCGATAAAGTCGAACCCGTCTTGCCAGTAATATCTCCCGCCGTCTCGAACGCACCATTCACTTTATTCACAATCGTTTTCGCAGTTTTCTGCGCCTGCTCCACTTTCTGGAAAATGCCCTTCGTCTCTTCCACCAGACTTGCAGCATCCGCAGAATAAGTAGTCGCTGACAGAGACTCCAGCGCCTCCTCTACATCATCTTCTGCATTGCCAATCTCATCTTCCCAGCTCGCATCATTGACACCGCCGCTTCCCGGCTCGCCGGACGGTCCGGCTGTCAGGGCTCCCGCAGAAACCTCGGTTCCAAATGCATTCACCTCTGCATCCTTGTCTTCCGTCTTTGTCGCTGATTCAGCCGCTTTTTCCGCCTGGTTACCAGCTGCACCAGACGCTGTGCCTGCTGCCATTTCCGCGTCATCCGTGGTATTTGCAGAACCCGTAGTTTTTGCATGGTCGGCGGCACCTGCAGAATCCGTGATATCTGCGCTGCCAGCCGCCCCCGCTGTCTGACCATTTCCGTTTCCAGATGCCGCCTCCGACGATACAGATGTCTCTTCCTTCTCCGCACTCTTCATCTTGCGGATCCGTTTCAGCTTCATGCCGTCTAACGTGGCTAAACTCTGATTCAGGCTTCCAATCCCCTGTTCTGTCACCGCCAGGGAGGTATTTCCCTGTCCCAGAAGTTTATCGAGTTCTTCCAAAATTTTCTGGACTTCCGCCGTCCGCTGGACAATATCTTTCTCGATCGCATCCTGCGTCTGCTGGCTGACAAGACCCTTATTTAATTCATCCGAAGCCGACCGGAGCGATTTGCTCAGACTTCCCAGGCGGTCATACAGGCGATCTAGTTCATCCTGCATATCTTCCATCGTATTGGAAAGCGCCTGTGTGTTGCTGTTAATATCCGTCACCGCATCGCGCGCCGTCTGTAAATACGGAATCATGACCGTCGTCTGATCCGTGACCGCCTGCAGATCGGAAAGCGCCTGTGTCGAGAGCGCCTCGATCTGTTTCCGGTTAGCACTGACGGTTCCACGCGCCTGATCGAGATTTGCCAGACCGCCCTTCACGCCGGAAACATCCGACTTCATGGATTCCATCGTCTTTAACAGCGCATTCATGCTGTCATACATCTTGTTTCCATCCTCGCGCCAGGTATCTTTCGCCTCTTTCAGATCCTTGATGCGGTTCAGCTCATCCAGGGTCCCCGGAACCATCATCATAATGACTCCGATATTCTCATAATTATCCGTGCCGACCCGGACTGTAAAATCGCCGTCCTCGCCCGGAAGCGCCGCAAACATTGCCGCCTGATAGCTTCCAACCGACTGCACCTGCGCGCCCGGCGCATCGACACTATAGCATTTCTCCATATCCACCGGCACAAGCACGGTCAACACCATATTATTTTTGTAATACGCCTTCGCCTTCTCATTCGGGGTCGCCTTTACATTGACCTCAACCAGACCAGACGCCCCCGCCAGTTTGGATGCATCCGCTTCCACTCCATTAAGTTTATAGGAAACGTCAAACGTCCACGGCAGATCGACGCTGTTTTTCGGCATCGTACACTGATAATAAAAACGCGAATTCTTCTCCGGCAGTTTCCATGTGACGGTTCCATCGCCAATTTCCGGCGCCGTGTCGTCCGTCATGTTGACCACCTTGTCATAGGTACCATAATCGGTATATTCGGTCAGTCCATTCGTGGTACAGCCTTTGACCACATTGATCTGCGTTGCCGTTCCATAATAGTCCAGATTGACATACATCGTTTCATCTACCTGAACTCTTGGTGCAGCCGCCCGGACAGGAACTGCCGCACTCGTTACCAGCGTAACCGCTGCCAGCGTCGCCGCCGCTCCTCTTCTAATGATCTTCTTCATGGCTTCCAGCCTCCCTTTTTTCTGTCATCTTCCGTTTCCGGTCTTTTCTTCGTTCTCTCACTTTTCCGAGTAGCCGGAGCTTTCTTCTGTGTTTCTCCCGCGCCTCCGCATCGGAATCTGTTTTCTCTTGAGGACCGCCCGTCTCTGTCATTTCTGTATCTTCCAGCGCTTTCGTTTCAGCTTCGAATTGTTTTCTTTTCGACGTAACTGAATCCACCAGCGGCTTTTTCCCTTTCCACACGGCACCAGCCACGCGTCTTGCCGCCCGTTTCATACGGGCATGGCGGCGTTCGCGCCGTTTTTGGAAAAACAGATGAATCCTCTCAAATTCGTTCTGCATCAGGATATGATCAAACAATACCAGAAATGCCGGCATCAGGGAGCAGACAAAAAGCATACTAATCAGAGCCCCCCGTCCAATCAAATGTCCCAGATCGCCGATCGCCGCGACACTCGATACCTTGTATACAATATATCCGGCACAGGTCAGGATCGAACCGGATGTCAGAATCGCCGGAATACTAAGATTCAGCGCCCCGATCGCCGCTTCCCTCTTATCCATCGTCTTGCGGCATTCCAGATAATTGTTCGTCGTCAGAATCGCATAATCGACGGTCGCGCCCAGCTGGATACAGCTTACGATAATGTAACCAATGAAAATCATCGTGTCTCCGACGATGTACGGTACCGCCATATTGACGAAAATCGCGACCTCAATCGGAATCATGATAAGGAGCGGAATAATCAGTGATTTAAAACTCCACATAACAACCACAAATACGCCGATCAGCGACATCACATTGACACGGCTGTAATCCTTCGTGATCGTCGTCTGGATGTCCTGTGTGGACGGTGTTGTGCCGACCAGATACGAATTTTCCGGATAATATTTCTTCATGATCGCCTGGATCTCATCCGAGCACTGGTACGCCAGCTTGCTCTCGCCCTTACTCTTAACGTAAATAAGGATTCTCGCATAATCTTTTTTATGTAACTGGCTTGTGATACTGTACGGAAGGAAATCTTCCGGTACGCCCTCCGGGAGCTGCCCGGACAAGGACGTTACACTCTTCATGTACGGCAGGTCTTCCAGCTCATCCGTGAACTGTTTTTCCTTGATAAAAGAAGTATCCGGCACGATTGCCATCATCATATTGCTTCGTCCGAATTTTGCTGTGATCAGCTCATCATCCTCATATACCGTCGTTCCCTCGCTGGCACCGACCGCGTCATTTCCATAGAGGAAATCGTTCATGCTCTGCGCCGTGTATGCCGGGATCGCCAGCACCGCAATCAGAATCAGCACGATGCGGCGGCTGTTGTAGATACCGTGGCTGAGCTTATCAAACGACGGCAGGAACGAACGATGGGATGTTTTCTCAATCATCGGCGTCATACGCAGAATCATCGCCGGCATGAAAAACACCACTGTCAGAAGACTCAGGACAATACCTTTTGCCAGCACGAGTCCCATATCAAATCCGATATTAAACTTCATAAAACACAGAACGATAAATCCGACGATCGTCGTCAGGCTGCTGGCGAAAATGGAGTTTAACGCCTCATTGATCGCGTTGCTTAACGCGGTCATCTGATCCAGTCCCTTTGCCTTTTCCCTCGCAAACGCGTGGCTTAAGAAAATCGAATAATCCATCGAGCAGGCGAGCTGCAGGACCGCCGACACACTGTTCGTCAAAAAGGATATCCGCCCAATAAACAGGTTCGTTCCTTTGTTCAGGACGATCGCCACGCCCATGACCGTCAGATACAGCACCGGTTCAAACCAGGAGTTCGTCGTCACGGTCAGAATCAGGAAAATAACCACGACCGCCAGCGTCATAATCAGCTTCATCTCGCTCGAAACATTTTCCTGCAGCGATTTATTCTGAACCGCCATGCCGACGTAATGTCCCTTGTCTCCGAGAATATCCTTGATCTCATCGATCGTCTGGGACGTCCTCTTATCCGTGTCGCCGTTTACAAAAACAATATCCATAACCGCCGTATTATCCTTGTAATACTCATCAACACTATTAAAGTTGATAAATGCGTCCGCCGCGTATACGCTGGTCGATGTATCGAGCCACATGACCTGATCGACTCCGTCCAACGCCTCTATTTTATCCTTGTAGGCTTTCGCCTCATAAAGCGAAACATCGTCAATCATGATGCGCCCCGTGCCGGGGTAGCCGAATTTCTCTTCCATCAGGTCCAGTCCCTGTTTGGACTGGACGGTCGACGGCAGGTATTCCGTCAGATCATAGTTGATCTCGACAAACGGCGCCATGAGCGCTGATATCAGCACCAGAACCAGAAAGACAATCTCGATCGCCCTGCTCCGCTCAATGATGAATTTCGGCAGGGAGAAGGCTTCTTTTTCCGTCTGTTTTTCTTCTTTGCGTTTATGTAAAAATTTCAGTTTCATGCCTGCTTGCTCCTGTCATACAATGATTGCGATCCTTACCGCATCAAAATAATCATATAATAATGCTTATCGCCGACCTGCTGATGTGCAACACCCATTTCCTTATAATAAATCACCCGGTCCACGCGCTTTTTCTCGTCGCTGTCGTGATTACGCAGAAGCTTTTCTTCTGCCTGCGTCACATCGTCACAGTTGATAAGGTAAATCTCCGTATGACGTCTCGCAGTGCTTTCCCCGATGGATTTGAGGTAATCATCAAGTGTGCCTTCATCCGGGATCCGGCTGCTTCCATAGCCCTTACTGCGTGCCATCGCCAGACGGTGTTCGGCGATCTGCTGTAATTTTCCATTTAAAATAAAGCTGGCATCTTTATCGTAATCTTTTTTGTCATCGTCATAGTAATCTTCTTCCTCATCCCCGTCAAACGCGTCCGCCTTCAGCTCATTTAAGCTGTCCGCCATCGCCTGGGTATCTGCATCCAGAAATGCCAGCGTGTACGCGCCGCCGCCCGTGTTTTTCTTCTTTTTGGCGTTCGCCAGGCTGCCGTCCGCGTTGATCGTATACTGCGTCTCATCCTTTGTGAAGGTCGTTCCCTCCATCGCGCCGCTGTCTTTCAGGAAATAGTATTTTCCGTCGATATTCTGCCAGCCGGTCGCCATCGCGCCGTCCCCTTGCAGATAATACCAGGTTCCATTTTCTTGCTCCCAGCCCGTTTTCATCAAACCGTCTGCTCCGAGCAGGTACCATTTTCCACCCATCTGCTGCCAGCCCGTCAGGTAAGAACCGTCCATTCCCACCAGATAATACCCATTCTCCACCGGCTGCCAGACACCCGCATCATCCGCAAGCACTGTCTGAGCGGCAGACGCTGAGAAAAGGAGACTTACTCCTGCGATTCCTGCCAGCCGTACTATCTTATGTCCCAGAACCGCTTTCAGCGCCCTTTTTAACCCCGGCGCCGTCCGCTTTTCTTCCTTCTTCATCCACAAATTTCTGTCCTTCATACGCTGTCCTCACTCTTCTTTATGCTTATTGATCGGATCCATCTGTTTCCAGTTCCACCCCCCGTGCCGTTAAAAGTGCCCGGAGCATCGCCGCCAGCTCCTTTTCCGAGATCCGGCTGCTGTCAATCAGCATATCATAACTTGCTTTATCCGCCCATGTCTTTTTTGCATAAAAATTATAATAATTTTTCCGTATTTTATCCGCTTGTTTGATCAGGTATTCAGCTTCTTTTTCATCTGTCTCGTAACGCCGCATAATCTCCTTCACGCGCGCCTCCATCGGAGCATATATAAATAGAGAAATAAGCCCTTCTGTCTCCTCCAGGATCTTGTCAGCGCAGCGTCCCACGATGATGCATGGACCTTTCTTCGCATACTCCCGGATCAACTGGGACTGCACGACAAACAAGGTATCATTCATCGGCTTTCCATAACCGGTAAACGGATTGCACTTGGCCGGAACCTTAAAAAGAAAACGGTTCGCCTTCATCTCGTCCGCCTCTTCCAGTTCCTCCATCTTAAATCCGCCGCACACCGCTGCTTCCTCTATCAGATGGCGGTCATAACAGGGAATTCCCAGTTCCTTTGCCAGAGACTGCCCCAGATTATGGCCGCCGCTTCCAAACTCTCTTCCGATTGTAATGACAAAATTTTTCATACCAGATTCCACCTTCGTATCTATTTCCTTTTGCTTTCGCATATGCTGCAGGTTCTCATAGCCGTTCCTTTCCCGATTGTCAACCACTCCTGCCGTCTGTGAAACGTTCCATACAAAAGACTTCTTCGCAGTGAACAGTTACATCTAAAATAGAGCATATACAACTCATGTCTGTTTAATTGACATTTGTTCATTTTTGAACTATAATGTATTATACTAAGTTGTTCGAATGAATACAATAATCATTTTTACGTCAGTTGTATTTTAATCAACATTTCATCACATTATGTTTGTTTTTTGTATCTGGTGTGCCCATTTTTACTTATTTTTAACACTCCCTTCATCCACAGCCTCCGATACACAGTCATA
>OBJE01001486.1_pt1 | contig 12003 bp, 12 predicted proteins | sample 1519681 | NCBI WGS metagenome assembly OBJE01 (sample SAMEA3888898, study PRJEB22519) | human gut metagenome | biome: human gut; feature: human-associated habitat; material: faeces | place: Denmark | collected 2011 | reverse complement strand
AATTACTTTCTTACGAGCACCCGCCAAAAGGAAGGGGATTTTTTATGCAGAAATTTTTTATTTCAAAAGGGATTCATAGCACTGCAGGACAGCTGAGAGACCTTCTTCAAGGGTGCCGTTATTTTCTGCGATGGCTTCTGCCGCCGCGGTATAAAGGGGCAGGCGTTCCTGATAAAGCTTCTGTGCCGCCGCCTGATCGGGGGCAAGGGGTCTGCCGTTGCCCGTCTGGAGCAGGTCTGCATCGCGTTTCAGCCAGATGAGTCTGCCGTTGCGCTTAAGGTATTCGACATTCAGGGGGTTTTTGATGATGCCGCCGCCTGTGGCAATGACGAGGTTATTCCGGGAAGAAACCTCATGGATGACCTTTGTTTCGATTTCGCGGAAGGCGGGCTCTCCTTCCTTTGCGAAGAATTCGGCAATGGGCATTTTGATGCGCTCGATAATCAAATCATCGGTATCGACAAAGCCTTTGCCCAGCTTTTCTGCCGCCCTTTTGCCAATCGTGCTTTTGCCGCCGCCGCTCATGCCAACCAGAACAAGATTGGAGCGTTCCTTTAAGAGGGGCGTATTGATTTCGGCAATGCGGGCATCCTCCAGATGGGTATCCAGAAAGATTTCTACGGCATATTTTGCCTGTGCAACGAGCATTTCCAGACCGCCTGCGGCACGAATCCCACGCTTTTCCGCCTCCAGAACAAGCTGGGTACGCAGGGGGTTATAGACAACATCCGCAACGCCTTCGAGCGCGGTGAAGCGGTCTAAATCAATGGGGCAGTCATCGGAGTTCGGATACATTCCGACAGGAGTGGTATTCACGATGATTTTTGCATCGGCATGATTTTTATAACATTCTGCATAGGTGACGGTTTCCGGATATTCCTTATAATATACGGTGATAATTTCGGATGCACCCAATTCTTCCAGAACGGCAATGACAGCCTTGGACGCGCCGCCCTTACCCAGAACCAATGCTTTTTTACCGGCAACATCAATACCGTTTTTCTGGAGCAGATAACGGAAACCGTAAAAATCCGTATTATAGCCGCAAAGCCTGCCGTTTCTGTTGACAACCGTATTGACTGCGCCGATTTTCTGCGCGCGGCTATCTACCTCATCCAGATAAGGGATAACCGTTTCCTTATAGGGAATGGTTACATTTAAGGCAGAAAACTGCTTTTCTCGCAGGAAAGCATCCAATTCATCTCTTGTTAAGGGAATCAGATCATAGGTATAATCCGCCAGCTGTTCATGAATGATTTTAGAAAAGCTGTGTCCCAGATTAGTCCGTATCTCATCAGAAAGTCACCTCGTATCTTTTGTATTTTCTATGGAACAATAGTTTCTCTCTATCTTAATGCAAATAAAGGATTTATGCAATCTCTTTTGCAAAAGAAAAGATTAAAGTTTTTGTAATATTTTTCATTGTATTTTTGTGGTACAATATAAAATAAAAACCAAATGGGAAAACAAAGGAATCAGGTGAAAAAATGAATCGATTTTTGAAAAAAATATGTACCGGCATTTTATGCGGTGGGCTTGGCGTGGTAAGCATCGGGGCGCAGGAGGCCTTTGCGGCAGATGCGAAGGAGATGCGTGCTGTCTGGATTTCAACGGTATACAGTGCGGACTATCCTTCTACAACGAATAATGCAGAAACGCAGAAGAATGAATTTATTCAGAAGCTGGAGCAGGCGCAGGCGTTGGGCTTGAATACGGTTGTGGTGCAGGTGCGCCCGAAGGGGGATGCGCTGTATCAGTCCGATCTGAATCCATGGAGCGCTGTGCTGACAGGAGCGCAGGGGACAAATCCCGGCTATGACCCGATGGCGTTCATGATTGCGGAAGCACACAAGCGCGGCATGGAATTTCACGCATGGATGAACCCTTATCGCATTACGACATCCGGAACGGATGTATCCGCACTTTCTGCGGACAACATGGCAAGAAAGCATCCGGACTGGATTCTGACCTACAACGGGGCAATGTATTATGACCCTGCGAATGAGGAGGTACAGCAGTATATCTGCGATACGGTAAAAGAGGTTGTGGAAAAATATGATGTGGATGCCATCCATTTTGATGATTATTTCTATCCTTCCAATTATCCCCTGCCTGAGGGCGAAACAAGGGAAGGCGCAGTGGCGCAGGAGCGCCGCGACAATGTGGATACGTTAATCAAAAAGGTATATCAGACGATTAAAAATACAAAAGCCTCTGTGGAATTCGGCATCAGCCCGATGGGAATCTGGAAAAACAGCACCTCTGACGAGGCGGGCTCCGCAACACGCGGCTCCGAAGGCTATTATACGGTTTACGGAGATGCGAAAAAATGGGTAGAAAAAGGCTGGGTAGATTACATTACACCGCAGATTTACTGGGAGCAGGGCAATGCCTATGCCGATTATGAGACACTGGTGAAATGGTGGAGCGACGTGGTCGAGGGGACTGACGTAAAGCTTTATATCGGACAGGGGATTTACAAGGATTCCGTTGCGAAGGAGATTGCACAGGAAATGCAGGTCAATGAAAAATACAACGTGGACGGCAGTATGTTCTTCAGTCTGCGGGATTTGCTGAACAACAGACAGGGCTGTGCGGATGCGGTGAAGGCATATTATCAGACAGCGACAAAACCGACAGAGCCAACAACACCGACAGAACCGACCACCCCGACCGAACCGGAAGCACCTGTTACGATTGAAAAGAAATATGCCTACGCAGGCAGGGCAAAGGTAACGGTGAACGGCAAGGCGGTGGATTTCCAGACATACACGATTGACGATTATACCTATTTTAAGCTGCGCGATGTTGCAGGTGCGGTAAATGGGACAGCGAAGCAGTTTCAGACCTACTGGGACGAAAGCAAGCAGGCGATTGAGCTGTTCCGTGGTGTGCCGTATTCCTCCTCTGTGAGCGGCGCGGCAGGCAGATATGGCGATACCTATGGCACAACCTCTACTGCAAAGCTATACTGCGACGGGGAAAGAAAGAGTGTGAGTGCCTATACCATCAACGATTATACCTATTACAAGCTGCGCGATTTGGCGAAGCTGCTGGATATGGGCGTGACATGGGAGGAAGGCTCGGCTACCATCGGCATCAACACCGCAAAAAGCTATCAGTAAGCCAGTGACGGGTCGGAAGGAGAAAGAGATGTCCCTTTTTAAGAAATTGCAGGAAAAGAGAACGGCGGAGCGTGTGCGAAAATCCGAAAGAATGCAGGGCTTTACCATGCAGGCGGAATTGAGCGCGACCATCGTCAGTGTAAGGCTGTTGGACGGCACGGAAGCGGAAACGCGGTTTCTGGTGGAATATGCCAACGGCGAGAAGAAGGAGGAAGCTGTTAAGAATGACAGTGAAAGATTTCGGGAGCTGAGCATGTATTTGGGCTAAAGGGAATTTCTTGCACGGTTCCGAAGCGCTGCGAGGGAATTTTCTGAAAAAGCCTTGCAAACAAAGGAAAGAAGTGGTATAGTAATACAAAGTAATGATTATAAACGTTGGTGAAAAGAGTGGGTAGAACAACCCGCTCTTTGTTATTGTAGGGGGAAAGCCCCATCGGATTTTTGTAAGACGGAAAAAGAAAAACGAAAAAGAGGTGTAAAAATGGCGAAACCAAACAATACAGAAGCAAAGGTGCTGCCCATTCTGGAGCCGATTATTGCAGAAAAGGGGCTGGAGCTGGTAGATTTGGAATTTGTAAAGGAAGGCGTAAACTGGTATCTGCGTGTTTATATTGATAAGGACGGCGGTGTAAATATTGATGACTGCGAAGCGGTCAGCCGTGCGCTTGAGGTGAAGCTGGATGAAAAAGATCCCATCGAGCAGGCCTATATTTTGGAGGTAAGCTCTCCCGGTATCGACAGACCGCTGAAAAAGGATGCGGATTTTGTGAAATATCAGGGAGAAATCATTGATGTGAAGCTGTATAAGGCGCAGGACGGCAGCAAGCAGTATCAGGGCAGGCTGCTGGGATTGGAAGACGGCGTGCTTTCCATCGAGGAGGAAAACGGAAACGTAGTGAAATTTGAACAGAAGGATATCGCCAGTGTGAGATTGGCAGTTATTTTTTAAGCTAAGGGAGGAATTTGGAAAATGGACAGTAAAGAATTTTTGGATGCGCTGAATCTGGTTGCAAAGGAAAAGGGCATTGATAAGGAAGTTGTATTTGAGGCAATCGAGGCATCCCTGGTTTCTGCATGCAAGAAAAACTTCGGCACAAGCCAGAATATTAAGGTGGTTATCGACAGAGAATCCGGCAATGTTGCCTGCTATGCGCAGAAAACCGTTGCAAGCCCTGTGGAAGATCCGCAGCTGGAAATCTCTCTGGAAATGGCAAGAGTGCTGAATCCCAACTATGTGGTTGGCGATGTGGTGGATCTGGAGGTAACACCGAAGGACTTCGGCAGAATTTCCGCACAGACCGCAAAGCAGGTGGTGGTACAGAAATTCCGCGAGGCAGAAAGAGAAATTCTCTTTAACCAGTATATTACAAAGGAAAGAGAGGTTGTAACTGCCATCGTACAGAGAAAGGAACGCAGAAATGTTATCGTGCAGATGGGCAAGATTGATGCGATTCTTTCCGCAAACGAACAGATTCCAGGCGAACAGTATAACTTCATGGATCGCATTAAGGTGTATGTACTGGAGGTAAAGCAGACTACAAAGGGCCCTCAGATTTTTGTTTCCAGAACACATCCTGAGTTGGTAAAGCGTCTGTTTGAACAGGAGGTGCCCGAAGTACATGACGGCACAGTGGAAATCAAGAGCATTGCAAGAGAAGCCGGAAGCAGAACAAAGATTGCCGTTTATTCCAAGAATGAAAACGTGGATGCGCTGGGTGCCTGTGTTGGGCAGAATGGCTACCGTGTCAATGTAATCGTAAGCGAGCTGGGCGGCGAAAAGATTGATGTGATCAACTGGAGTGAGGACCCCAAGGAATTTATTGCGGCAGCACTCAGCCCCTCTAAGGTTCTGGAGGTTGCACTGAACGAAGCAGAGCAGAGCGCGAAAATCGTGGTGCCCGACCATCAGCTTTCTCTGGCAATTGGCAAGGAAGGGCAGAATGCAAGACTTTCCGCAAAGCTGACAGGCTGGAGAATCGATATCAAGAGTGAAACACAGGCAAGAGAAACAAACTTCTTAGCAGAAGACCCCGTAACGGAAGAAGCGGCGGAGGAAACAACGGCAGAAGAAACAGCAGATGAGACTGTAGAAGAAGCAGCAGAGGAAGATGTAACAGCGACAGAGGAAACGGCAGAAGGCGAAGCAGAAGCGTAAGAGGGAGGAGAGTATATGAAGCAAAGAAAAGTACCTCTCAGAAAATGTACCGGCTGTCAGGAAATGAAAAATAAAAAGGAACTGATTCGCATTGTACGAAATGATGCAGGCGAATTTGCCTTAGACCGTACGGGAAAGCTGCCCGGACGCGGTGCATATATCTGTCCCAATGCGGAATGTCTGGCGAAGGCGCAGAAATCCAAGGGGCTGGAGCGCTCCTTTAAGGTGGCTGTGCCGAAGGAAGTGTATGAGCAGCTGCTTCAAGAATTGGAGAAACAGACCAATGAATAAATTTTTTTCCCTTCTGGGGCTTTGCAAGCGGGCAGGAAAGCTTGTTGCAGGCGAGGTGGCCGCAGAACAGGCGGTGCGTAAAAAACAGGCATATCTGCTCATTTTAGCGCAGGATGCATCGAAGAATACAAAAAAGAAATTTACAAATTCCGCAGTGTATTATGAACTGCCCTTGGCAGAAATCGGAACCAAGGAAGAACTGGGCAGAGCCATTGGCGCAGAAATGCGCTCCATTATTGCGATTACAGAAAAGGGCTTTGCAAAAAAACTGAAAGAGCTTGCGGATGATAATATAGAGAATAGAACGAAGGTCGGTGAAGGCTGATTTTCGAGAAAGACGAGGTGTTGTGGAATGTCCAAAATCAGAATTTATGAACTGGCAAAGCAGCTTGGCGTTGCCAATAAAGACTTAGTAGCAAAAATCAACAGCATCGGCATTGAAGCAAAAAGCCACATGGCAATGCTGACAGAGGAAGAAGCCGCAAAGGTGACGGCGTTATATCAGCCGAAGAAGGAAGAACCCAAAAAGGATGCACCGAAAAAGGATGCACCCAAGCAGAACCAGCCCAAGCAGAATCAGCCGAAGCAGGACGGGCAGAAAAAGGAAAATGACCGCAGACAGGACGGCAACAGACCTGCACAGAAAAAGGACAACAGAAACGAAGGCAGAAGCAACGAAAACAGAAACGAAAGCAAGCAGGGCAAGAGCAATAATAATAACAATAACAATAATAATAACAAGCAGGGCGGTCAGAATAACAAGGGCGCACAGCAGCAGGGCAAGAAGGACAACAATAAAGGCAAGGACAAAAAAGACAAAAAGGGGAATAAGAACGGCCAGAAGGTAAGAGAAAACCCCATGGAGCGCAGAAGACGTGAAATGGAGGAGGAAGCAGCACTGATGGCAGAGCTGGCTGCACTGGAGGCGGAGGAAGCAAACGCAGATCCCGTTATCAAATATATTCCCGAAAGCATTACCGTAAAGGATCTGGCTGAGGTTCTGGGCAAAAAAGGCTCCGATCTGGTTATGAATCTGATGAAAAAGGGCAAAATGCTTGCCATCAATGCAACATTGGATTTTGATACCGCGGCTTCCATCGCAGAGGAATACAACGTGATTCTGGAGCAGGAGGAAGAAAAGGATATCATGGAGGAAGCCTTTGGCGCAGAGGAGGAAGAGGATGAATCCAAGCTGGAGGAAAGACCGCCCGTTGTTGTTGTAATGGGGCATGTTGACCACGGCAAAACCTCTCTGCTGGATGCCATCCGTCATTCCAGCGTAACAAAGGGCGAAGCAGGCGGCATTACACAGCATATCGGTGCATATACCGTTCAGATTGACGGCAAGCCCATTACCTTCCTGGATACACCCGGTCACGAGGCATTTACGGCAATGCGTATGCGCGGCGCGCAGATTACAGATATCGCGATTCTGGTTGTTGCGGCGGATGACGGTGTAATGCCTCAGACAGTAGAAGCAATCAACCATGCGAAGGCAGCAGGCGTTGAAATTATCGTTGCCATCAACAAGATGGATAAGCCCTCCGCAAACCCCGACCGCGTAAAGCAGGAACTGACAGAATACGGTCTTCTGGCAGAGGACTGGGGCGGCACAACCGTTTGCGTTCCTGTATCTGCACACACGAAGGAAGGCATTGATAACCTGCTGGAAATGATTATTCTGACAGCAGAAATGAAGGAGCTGAAGGCAAACCCCAACAAGAAGGCAAGAGGTGCTATCATCGAAGCACAGCTGGATAAGGGGCGCGGCCCTGTTGCAACCGTACTGGTACAGAGCGGCACCCTGCGTGTGGGCGATCCTGTGGTTGCAGGCCCTGCATACGGGAGAATCAGAGCGATGACAGATGATAAGGGCAGACGCGTGAAATCCGCAGGCCCCTCCACTCCTGTTGAGATTCTGGGGCTTTCTGAGGTTCCTGCGGCAGGTGACAGCTTCTATGTAGCGGCAAACGAAAAGCAGGCAAGACAGCTTGCGGAAAGCGTTATCGCAAAGAACAGAGAAACACTGATTAGCCAGACACCCCAGAAGGTATCTCTGGATGACCTGTTCAACCAGATTCAGAGTGGTAACATGAAGGAGCTGGGGATTATTGTAAAGGCGGACGTACAGGGCTCTGTAGAGGCAGTGCGTCAGTCTTTGGAAAAGCTGACAAACGAGGAGGTACGCGTGCGCGTGATCCATGGCGGCGTTGGTGCGGTTACGGAAAGCGACGTGCTTCTGGCATCCGCATCCAATGCGATTATTATCGGCTTCAACGTGCGTCCTGAGCCTGCGGCAAAGGCATTTGCGGATGAGGAAAAGGTGGATATCCGTCTGTATCGTGTTATCTATAACGCAATCGAGGATATTCAGGCTGCCATGAAGGGTATGCTTGACCCCATTTACGAAGAAAAGGTTCTGGGTCATGCAGAGGTACGCCAGATCTTTAAGGCATCCGGCGTTGGTACGATTGCCGGCAGCTATGTAAAGGATGGTAAATTCGTGCGAAATTGTCAGGTTCGTATCGTGCGTGACGGTATCGTTGTGTATGAAGGCGATCTGGAAAGCCTGAGACGCTTCAAGGATGACGTAAAAGAGGTTGCAGCAGGCTATGAATGTGGTCTGGTGTTCAAGAAATTCAATGACGTGAAGGAGGGCGACTGGATCGAAGCCTTCACTATGGTAGAGGTACCTCGCTAATTTTGAAATAAAAGGTGAGAGATTATGAAAACAAATAACAGACTTTCTCGCATCAATGACGAGATTATGAAGGAGCTTTCCCAGATTATCCGGGCAGAGCTGAAGGACCCTCGCATTGGTGTGATGACAAGCGTGATCCGTGTGGAAACGACGCAGGATTTGAAATACTGCAAGGTTTATGTTTCTGTACTGGGTGACGAAAAGGATAAGGAAAATGTAATGAAGGGGCTGCAGAACGCAGGCGGCTTTATTCGCCGGCTGATTGCGCAGAGAATTAACCTGCGCTATACCCCTGAGCTGCGCTTTAAGCTGGACGAATCCGCAGAATATGCCATCCACATGGATGAATTGTTCAGCAAAATTGATAAGGAACGCAAGGAAAGAGATGCAGAATGAAAAAAGCAAACAACTCTTTTGATGAAATCATGAAATGGGTTCTGTCGGCGGAAACGATTGCGCTGGCAGGACACACCAACCCAGACGGGGATGCCATCGGTGCCTGTTTGGCACTCGGCGGCGCACTGGAAAAGGCAGGGAAGCAGGTGCAGGTCATTCTGGAAAAATACGCGGATAAATATCAGCTGATTCCGAATGGACATCTGGTCTGTGCGGCGGAGGATGCAACGCTTCCTGAGCTGTTTCTCGCACTGGACTGCGGTGACGAGGGACGCTTGGGGGATGCGGCGGAAATTTTCCAAAAAGCAGCGAAGAAAATCAATATTGACCACCACGAAAGCAACACCTATTTCGCAGAGCTGAATTATGTGGCGGCGAAGGCCTCCTCGACCAGTGAGATTGTGTTTCAGCTTTTGGAAAACAGATTGCCCATGACGGCGGCAGAGGCGGCAGGGCTTTATGCCGGACTGATTTATGATACGGGCGGCTTCCGCCATTCCTCTACATCCCCCGAAACCATGCGGATTGCAGGGGAATTGATGGGGTATGGGATTCCCTTTACGGAGATTTATAACCGCTTTTTCGACAGCCGCAGCTTTTCGGAATTAAAGCTGATGGGCAGAGCCTTGAGCAATGCAGAGCTGCTGTTTGGCGGCGATGTGGTCTGCTCTCAGATTACGGCGGCGGAGATTGCGGAGCTGGGCGGCAGCAGTAAGGATCTGGATGCCATCATCAATTATCTGAAGGGCGTATTGGGCGCAAAGGTGGCCTGCTTCTTCTACGAAAAGACGGAAACGGATGTAAAGGGCAGTTTCCGCGGCAATGACGGCTATGATGTATGCGCATTGGCGCAGAAATTCGGTGGCGGCGGTCATGTGAAGGCGGCAGGCTGTACCATTTCCGCACCCATTGCCAAAGCCAAGGAAATGGTTCTGGCAGAGGTGGAAAAAATGCTGTAAAAAAGAATTTAAGGAGGTACTGTTTTTTGGACGGTATTTTCAATATTTACAAAGAAAAGGGATTCACCTCCCATGATGTGGTTGCGATTGTTCGCAGAACCATTCACATGAAAAAGGTGGGGCATACCGGCACGCTTGACCCCGATGCGGAGGGCGTTCTGCCGGTTTGCGTGGGCAAGGCAACCAAGCTTTCGGATGTCATTATGGATGGCAGAAAAAGCTACCGCGCCATGCTCCGCTTAGGCGTGACCACAACGACGGAGGACGCTTCGGGCGAGGTTCTGGAGACAAAGGCGGTTGTGTTTGATGAGGGAAAAATCCGCGCGGCTGTGGCAGCCTTTATCGGCAGACTGGAGCAGGTGCCGCCGATGTATTCCGCAGTGAAGGTGAATGGGAAAAAGCTGTATGAGCTTGCCAGAGAGGGTAAGGAGATTGCACGAAAGGCACGCACCATTGAGGTGTATGATATTCGGATTCGCAGGTTCCTGCCGCCCGACAGAGTGGAGATGGACATTGACTGCTCGAAGGGGACATATATCCGCACGCTTTGTGCCGATATCGGCAAGGCACTGGGCTGCGGCGGACACATGGCGGAATTGCTGCGGACAGCAACAGGTAGCTTTTCTCTGGAAAACGCCATCAAGCTGGATGATTTGAAGGCACTGGCGGAGCAGGAGAGAGCAGAGGATGCCCTGCTGACGATGCAGGAGGCGCTGAGAGACTTTCCTGTGATAAAAATTGCGGAGGGCTCGACCAAGCTGCTCTATAACGGCGGAAAAATACAGGAAAAATATTTTACGAAGCAGCCGAAGGCATTGCAGGAGGATGAAATCGCAGCGGTTTACGATTTTGAGAATCACCTTGTTGGACTGTATACACTGAAAAAAGAAGAAACGAATTTTTACATCAAACCGTTTAAAATGCTGGTATAAAGCAAGGATTTTTATACTTGTAAAAGGAGTAAAAAAATGGAACATATTACTGACACGCGAATTGAGCAGAGCGAGCCGACGGCTGTGACTCTGGGGAACTTTGATGGTCTGCATCAGGGGCATCGTTCGCTGATCAATCTGACAAAACAATTTGCGGAGGAGGAGGGGCTGAAAAGCGTGGTGTTTACCTTCTCTCCCCACCCGATGTTTGTCTTTCAAAGAAAAGAAGATTTTGCCTTAATCGTTGACCCTTCGGAAAAGAAATTCCAGATGGAGCAGATGGGCATTGATATTTATATTGAATATCCCTTTGATATGAACTTTGCGGCAATGGACCCTGAGGACTTTGCAGTGAAGCTGATTTTTGAAAAGCTGAAATGCCAGGTGCTGGTGGTCGGGGAGGATTACCGCTTTGGCAAGGGCGCGGCAGGCAATTATGAAATGCTGAAGCGCCTTGGTGCAGAACGCGGCATTAAGGTCATCGGTGTGCCGAAGGTGCTGCATGGGGATGAGAGAGTCAGCTCCTCCCGTATCCGCAGATGCCTTCTGGAAAAGAATCTGGAAGAAGCAAACCAGATGCTGACGGTGCCTTATTTTATCCTTGGTACAGTAAAGGAAGGGAAAAAGCTGGGCAGAACCATCGGCTTCCCTACGGTAAATATCGAGGCGCATCCGCTCAAGCTGTTCCCGCCCAATGGGGTCTATGCAACAAAAACCTTATATAAGGGGAAATATTATTACGGTGTGACAAATATCGGCAAAAACCCTACCGTAAACGGCACAGTGAAGATTGTGGAAACGTATTTACTGGATTTCAATGAAATGATTTACGGCGAACAGCTACAGACATTTTTAAATTCCTGCGCAGTGAACAGAAATTTCCCAGTGTGGAGGAGCTGCAAAGGCAAATTGCGATCAATGCGGAGCAGGCGAGAGCCTATTTTCACTCTGCGGAGTATGCACATTGGAGAAGCGAGCAGGAAAAATAAAGGCGTGAAAATCGAAAAAAAGCCTGCTTTTCTTGGGAAACTTGCGTAATTTCCTTGAATTTTCCTTGCAAAGATGGGCTTCGTATGGTAAGATACTAATGTTGTAAAACCGAGACTCAGTTTCCGGACACTCCGACCATTACTTAGTCTTTGGGGATACAGAAATAAAAAAACATAAGGTTTTTAAGGAGGAAAACAACAATGGCAGCAACAATCAACAAACAGGAAATCATCGCAAAATACGGCAGAACACCTAACGACACAGGTTCTCCCGAAGTTCAGATCGCACTGCTGACAGCAAGAATCTCTCTGCTGACAGACCACCTGAAAATGCACAAGAAGGATCACCACTCCAGACGTGGTCTGCTGAAAATGGTTGGTCAGAGAAGAGGTCTGCTGAACTACCTGAAGGAAATCGATATCGAAAGATACCGTGCAATCATTGCAGAACTGGG
>OBJE01001485.1_pt1 | contig 12003 bp, 9 predicted proteins | sample 1519681 | NCBI WGS metagenome assembly OBJE01 (sample SAMEA3888898, study PRJEB22519) | human gut metagenome | biome: human gut; feature: human-associated habitat; material: faeces | place: Denmark | collected 2011 | reverse complement strand
TACCTTTTAGAGCGCTATACTATTGATAATCAACGATGTACACATACTGCATCGAAATGAGCGGCCAGATGAAAGTGATGATCGACCGCATGAACGCAATGTATCCTTTGGACTACAAGTTCCGCGACGTTTATCTGCTGACAACAGCAGCCGAAAACGAACCCGAAGTGCCGAAACGTGCGGAAAGCGGCCTTACAGGATGGACCGACTGCTACCCGAAATGCAGACTTGCCGGCACACTGTTCTGTGGCGGCGTCGACGCTCCCCACGCCATCGAAGGCAACGAAAAGCTCCAGACTGCCTACGAAATGGGACTGCACGTATAGCCCTTTCTACTCTTCAGCATTAAAGAGACAGCAGAAACCATGGAAAATGCCATCCTGTTTCAAAAGGCATTTTCCGTGGTTAGAAAACGAATAAACGGTGAAATTGGAAAATGAGAACGAGAAAACTACAATCCTGCAGCGAACTGATTGAATATATCGACAAAATCGGATTTCTGCCGCTATTAGGCATGGGCATCAACGGATGGTCGGCCGAAGAAGTGATGGACCAAGAATTCCAATACACCCCGCTACCTGACGGTGGATGGGAGTGGCCGCTATGGAAGTGGAAAGGTACCATCTTGCAGGAAAGCGGCTGCGCCTACGGCAAATTTTTCGACAAAAGCAGCGTTCATCAGCCGCGAATGGTGGCCCGATTTCTGCAACTACCGCCGCAGCATCTATCCCTACCCCGAAGAGGGAAGCGTAGAGGAAATGATTCTTGCCACGCTCCAACGCGAAGGCAGCCTCATCACCCGCGAACTCCGTGCAGCATGCGGCTTCACCGGTCCCAAAATGAGAGGACGGTTCGACACCTATGTCTCGCGGCTCGAAATGGGAGGCTACATCGTCACCGAGGATTTTATCTATCCCCACGACCGCCACGGACGGGAATACGGCTGGGGCTGGTCACTGCTCACTACACCTGAAGCACTCTTCAAGCGGGAAGCCTGTCACCCCGACCGCACCCCGCAGGAATCCCGCGAACGCATGGTCAACCACTTCCGGAAAATCATGCCCCACGCCGACGACAGCCTGTTCAACTTCCTGCTGAAATAAACAGAATTCAATTATACGACAAATTCATTTAATTCCTCTTTCAGTTTTTTCCAATTCGGGAAATATTGAGTCAGTAAAGCAGTATACTCTTCATTATGTAACCGGACTTTGATATGTAATAACTCATGTACCACAATATACTCAATACATTGAATTGGCTTTTTTATCAATTCCAAATTAAAAATAATATTACGCATACTATGGTTACAACTTCCCCATAAGGTTTTCATCTGCTTGACTTCCCATTTATTTACCTTTACTCCCAAGATACATTCCCACTTGGCAATTAATGGAGGAAGTATCGATTTAAATTCCGCTCGATACCATTCTCGCAATACCTCAGCTCGACGTTCAGCCGTTGTTCCTTCACGAACATACAATTTAATATATTCGTTACCTTGAACCTCAACTTTTGCAGGAGCATTATGATACAAAACCTTTAAACGGTATCTTTGCCCTTTAAAATAATGATTCTCTCCAGATACATATTCACGAGGAGTTTGGCGATTCTGATCCAGTATCTGTGATACTCGATGGTTTATCCAAGTCATTTTTGTAATCAAGAATAATCGCACTGCTTCCTCCGTCATCCTAATAGGAGCAGATACATGGATACGAGCATCGGGCGGATAGATTGTAAGATGAACATTCTTAATCTCCTTCCACTCAACTTCTGCTGATATATTAGCAACCTTAACAATAACCATCAGTATTCTTTTTGTGCAACTATCAGCTGCATAATATCATCTATTTTCTCGGGCTCAACGCCTTCCAGAGCCTTCTCAACAGCCTTTCGCAATGCTCTCATCTTCTTCAAGCCACTGCCATCCATATCCCTGAAACCATCACGAGCATTGGCTTTTACAATTTCGTGAATCCGAAGTGCCAAAGCCTCATCTTTGCCAAGATTATCATATAGAGCTTTCTTTCCCTTTGTATCAATAGCTGTAGGATATTTGGCCTTCATATTGGAACGTGCCTCTTTCAGTTTTTCAATAAGTTTCTCAATCAATTCTTTATATTGAATCTTACCGTCTTTCTGTTCTTGAAGCAATTGGTTGAGCAATTCCGACATTTTATCAAAGTAGGCAGGATTATTAGGCCGCTCACTGATAATCATTTTACGCATATTGGCTGCCAAAATTTCCGCAACAGAGCGTTCATTTTTCTTTATTTCCTTTGGTAACGAATCAATGGCTTTATCACCCTCGACATCAATCAAATCAAGGAATGAAATATCTGCCAAATCAACCAATTTTTCGCTATCTTCTGCACGGACATAGTTATCAATCAGCTGTCGCATAGCAGGATCGTAATATTTCAAATCAAGAGCATCTCCACTCTTCAATTTTATTTCATCTTTGATATCATTGAAATAATCAACCTGCTTCTTAATACCAGCAGCCTCTTCGGTTGTATATCCAGCCTGCTCCATTTCATTGGCGATATCTATGTAACGACGGACTAAACGAGAGACAAGTTTATAAAATGTTTCACGCTTATTGGCATTTTCTTCACATTCGCTTTGTTGGTTCTCGACAGGCGTAGTTTCGGAATAGACGAAATACGAAAAATAGCCCTCCCGAGTTTGTGGATGTATCACCTCACACATCGTATAAACAGCCTGTAATGCCTCTTCCAAGGCTTTCCGACCTTCTGTCAGACGATTCGTAAGCAATCCCTTAATATCCTCACTATCGTAACCGTCAAAGGCTCCATTCGTATAATCCTTGATAGCATTCTCTACAGCACCAAACAAATCCTGATAGTCTATGATATATCCATAATCTTTTTCTTCACTATCAACACGATTCACACGGCATATTGCTTGGAACAGATTGTGATCCCGCATTTTCTTGTCAATATAGAGATATGTTGCCGACGGTGCATCAAATCCGGTCAAAAGTTTATCCACCACAATCAACAGTTTCATATCTCCGGGATGGTCAATAAATTCTTTTTTTGCCCAGGCTTCAAACTGTTGCGACGTTTTGTCGCCAATCATCTTTTTATAAATCTCATACTTGGTCAGATCTTCCGTCTCACCCTCGCCCTGATACTCATCTTTTACAGATGCAGTACTCGCATCATAACTTGTAACCACAGCGCAATGGCCTTTCAATTCTGTCGACTGAAAAACCTCCCAGTAACGACACGCCTGATAAATGCTATCGGCTACAAGCATTGCATTACCGTAGCCGCCTGCTAAAGCACGCTTGGTACTCATATCCTGACAAATATCTGCGGCAATGCGGTCAATGCGCTCCTTGCTGCTAAAGAGCTTTTCCATCTTTGCCCAACGCTCTTTCAAAGCGGCACGTGCCACAGAACTTAATCCCTTTGTCTTCGCTTCAAACCACTCATCAATTTTCTCTCGTTTTCCCAAATACTGTTCCACATTTCGGGCCTCATAGCGCAAATCAAGAATAACCTTATCCTTTACTGCCTCATTAAACTTATAGCTATGAATATACGAGCCAAAGGTTTCTATCGATTTCTTTTTATCGGTATGGAGCAGCGGCGTACCCGTAAAACCAATCAACATGACATCATCTCCCATGATATGCTTCATGGCTTCATGAAGGAAACCGCTCTGCGTACGGTGACATTCATCGATAAAAACATAGATATTTCCCTTAGCCCGAAAATCGGAAGGAAGCGATTTTGCCAACTCTTCCAAATATACATCAAGCGACTTATTGGCCTTTTTACCGCCTACAGCTATAGTATCACCATCATTCTTATTGCCGAACTTGTGTATCAGCGTACAAATCAGCCACGGCTCAGCAGCATTGAGCATCTCAATCAACTTGCCTCCGCTTTGTGCTCTTTCAATCAGCTCCCCTGCATCCTTGAACCCCGATTCTATCTGTTTGTCCAACTCATCGCGGTCGGTAATGATTACCACACGGGCATCGGTCACATTCTCACGTATCCACTGAGCCAGCCATACCATCGTAAGCGATTTGCCCGATCCTTGCGAGTGCCATATAATGCCGTTTTGCTTATTGCGAACTCTGGATTGAGCTGCTTTAATGGCAAAATACTGATTGGGACGAGCCGCTTTTTTAATTCCCCCGTCAAAAATAAGGAAGTCATGGATATATTCCAATAGTCTTGCAGGCTCAAAGAATTGCAAAACACTACGGTCTAATTCATTGGGATATTCTTCGGCTGTAAAGTGCGATGGTTTGCACGGCTCACCACACGGCTCTTTCCAGCGCAACCAGAATTTTTCAGGAGTTTTGATTACACCATAGTGCAATCCCTCCGTGTCGTTGCCCGCAAAAAGCAACTGTATAGTCGTGAAAAACCGGGGTATATAACCATCCTGCTGGTTTCGGATATTCTGGCGAATACCCTCGTGAGCCGACACTGTGCTGCGCTTAAGCTCAATAACAGCAAGCGCAATGCCATTGACATAAACGACCAAATCGGGGCGGCGGTCGCTTTCGCCTTGAATGGTTACCTCCTCGGCTATCTGGAAATCATTATCTATCGGATTCTCCCAATCGATAAGACGAACCATCTTTTTCTTTTCGCCCACCTCTGCCTGTATATTCACACCATAACGCAACAAGGTATATACCTCCTTGTTGGCGTTATACAGTCCACCTCCAAGGGAGTTTGCCGCTTGTTTGAACTTAGCAATGGCACTCCGTATCTCCTTGTTGGTATAGCCACGTCGCAAGAGATACTTCGTAAGCAATGCATCTTCGACATTGCTATTGTTCTCACGCTTTTCCCAATTGCCGAGATAGGCATAATGCAACACCTTTCTGAAAAGTGCCACTAATCTATTTTGCGTTACACGCTCTTTTGCCCCAATGTTTGTGTCCATAGTTTATACATTAGAATGGTAAATCATCAACTATATCTGTAGAATCTGAATATATCAATTCTGTTCGTCCAAATTTTCTTGCAAGTCTATTGTACTCGTTCACAACTTCTTTGGTATTTAAGATTAAATTGTTACCAAACGAAGAAGCAATTTTATCTATAACATCAACACTAAAATTAGATATTTTATTCATTTGTTTTAGCCAATCCAAGGCTTCTTCTTCATTTTTAGAGTTAGTAAATAACTTGCCCAGAATAGAGAAGTATTTTTCATTGACATTATCCATTTTGCATATTGTTTCTACTACATCTCTCGCCACGGCCTCTGCTGTTTTCTTAGCTTTAATTGCTTGATATTTGCCAATAAACCCATGAGGATCTGCTCCTTTTTTTATAGATAATGTCGGGATTGCTCGTCCCAACGCAATCCCAACTTCTTGATCACACCATTTACTCTGATAGAAATTCGGAGTTAAAATGGCACATAAAAGATCCATTGATGCTAATGCCTTTTCTATCTCTGTTTGCCAGAGTTTAGAAGGTTCTATATCTTCATGTGCTACAAAACAATCAATACCATATTTTGCCAGATGATTCTTTAGATATGTAGCAGACTCTTTATTCTCAGTCAAATGACTTATAAATATCCGGAAATATCCACTACGCCAGCAGTCTGCATTAACGACGGTTTGATCGAAGGTATCATTTTGAATGATTTCTCCACTAACTTCATTTGCCATTGCTGCAATCACATCATCTGTTAGGTCTGAGACATAAGCCGAAAAATACTCTTCTAAGCTATCCCAAGAGCCCTGTTCATAATGACGTACTTCTGAATTATAGCACTTCAGATATTGATAAAAATCATTCCATGAAAATCCACGATTGGTCAAATCATTATAGATTTTCTTTGTTGTCAAAATCCTTTGGAGCGGTTTCATATTATTCTTTTTTTAATCTTATTTGTCCCGTTAATAACTTTTGCATCATGCCCGATTTTAGGAGACGATACTTGTCGCGTTTGGCTTCAAGGTCTGCTATCTCCTTATCTATATCATTCAGTACCGTAGCAATTGCTATTTGTTCATCCTTTGTTTCTGGTAATATGATTCGTGAAGAATTAAATAACTCTTTTGATAGGTTATAACGAGTTGCGCCTTGTGCCAAAGTTGTCATTAACTGGCGTCCTAATTTACTCCGGAAATAATAAGCTAAATATAATCCAACAACATTGTTATCGGTTAATCTATACCCAAAACAGAAACTATTTAAATATAGTTCTTTATAATGAGAAAGCAATACAGCACAAGTTCCTACATCTTCTGGGGTTTCTGACGAAGTGTTAAAGAACAAATCACCGAATTGAGTTCTATTCTGCAGTTCATTCTCCCGAATCTTAACAGATTCAAATAAATTTTCCTTCAATATCGGATTTGTTAATACATTTAAGAATGTAATATATTTTGCATTTCCTTGACCAAAATCATCTTTGCTTTTTCCTGATAATCCAGAATATGTATATCCAATCTCTCCTAATTTCCTTTCTATCCATGGATCGGTAAATCCGGGAAGACGTTTTTTACCGGTTAGGAGTTGTTGCATCGTCCCTTGTTTAATCAGGCGTTTCTTGGCGATTTTCTTATCCAATGCCGCAATCAATCCATCTATATCACTCAGCGCCTCCGCAATTGCTCGTTGCTCGATCTTGATTGGAGGCAAAACAACAGGAATATGTTCAATTTGATTCTGCGTAATCATTGGGATGGAGGTCTGACTATTAATAGCACAAATGTATTCAACTATTTTGTCACATTGTAACCAATAAGACAAATACTCATTATCACATTTAATCTTATTAATTAAGACAAGGCTTGGATTAATAGTTGCCGGACCGATATCGTTTCTAATAAAAGCGCTTTTCCCCAGAGTACCACGTTGCGCTAATACAATATCTCCTTTTCTAACCATAATTTCTGGAGATTCATAATATTTCTGCCACGATATGTATTCTGCATCATGCAAATCTAAAACCATATTTGTAATATGTTTACCTCCTATGGTATATGCACCTTGACCAACTTCAACAAGATCAGCCGTCGTATATCCTCTAAACCCAATACGCCCATTGATCTTAGCAACACTGCCAAGATTTACCACTTCCCAATCTTCGGGTATTATTCCCAATTCAGTTTGCTTATATCCTTGTGGTATATTCATATCCTCTTCAATGGACTATTATCCGTATATAATTGAGATTGTTTCACATCGCAACCTTGTATTGCATTGCCAAGCCGTTGTTTATACACACCACTTTCAACACTTTGGATAGTATTATATAAACTTTTTCGAGGATCATTGTTTGCAAATGGAGTTAATGGTCCTATCATAATACGAGGAATCAGATTTCTATCAATCTTTACAGGGATCTTTATTATATCACCATTCCAAGGAAGATTATCTTTCACTATAAATATTCGTACCTCATTCTCAAATGCAAATGCTTTACGTTTCAAGCACATCAAGGTTAAATAATGCTCCAACGAAAAATCATGTTCAGGGAAAAACTCACTATCTTTTTTATTATGTAATCCCACTATCTCCTTGCGTTCCAATGAATAGATAGCCTTGCCTATATATATAGCACAATAATTTGTTTGGGCATAGGATTCCAATGTATCTAATAACTGTTTTACATTAAACGATATGCGCAATGCCTTGCTTTTACTATCTGCATACATTTTCCACGCGGCCTCTTCATTTGTAGAAAACTTTGTAGTCAAGCACATACAAGCAATTTCAGGCCGTGTATAATTATATCTATTATAATCTGTCTTCCAAAACCTACGTTCAAATGGATCAACCCAAGTTGCAGGCGAAACGAAGGCTAATTCACTATTTGCCACACAACTCATCAACCTATCATAGGGCATATACTTATACAAAGTATCAATTTGAGCCAAAGACAAGCCATTAAGTAAGTATATATGTTTATAGCCAGAAGCAAGTTCCGACTTGATTTCTATTTTATTCTCAGAACTCATAGATTTTACTTGTTTTCACTCATTTCTTCATTATTCCGAATTAATATCCCATCTGTTTTAAATATGCAGCAACCTTTGCCTCCAAATCGGCGATCTCGTCATCAATCTCAGGAAGCGTTTGGGCATAACGCTCAGCTAAAACTGACACCTTTGAGGTAAGTTGCTGGCTAATGCGTTGCATCTCTCCGTCAAGGCGCAAGGCAAGCGATGCGAACCATTTTTTCTCAATAACCAACCGCTTAATCTCTTCCTCAGACAGATCGGCATACTTGACTACAAGTGCGGTAAGCAGATCGTACTTACGCTCTTTGACAAGTTTCTTATTGAGGGATATATCGCCTTTGAGAGCAAGATACCGTTGCAGCACGGCAATCTCGTCAGCATCAGCCTTTTTATCGAGTGCCTTAATTCGTTTTTTCACATTGGCATCGGTCATTTTACCATCGGGGAAGTTATCCTCATCGAGGTAATTCTCGGCCTGTTCTTCTATCAATTCGGCAAGCTGCGTCTCGTATTGTGCCAATAACTCTTCTGCCGCAGCAATCATATCGCGCTTTTCTGCAAAATACTCGTCAATAACAATCGGTACAGGAAGCAGGTCGCAAACGACATCTTCGGGAGTCGCTGCCTTTTTCTCCTTTTTCTTTTCGCCATTTTTCTTGGAGGCAGGTTGTGGAGTGTATAGTTGTACAGCCCACCCTCCGGACGAAATCATATAACAATCATCTTGCATCGTTTCACTCCAGTGATTCATCAGGCAGTCATAAACATCGTAGGCATCGACCAATGAGCGATCCGCTTTGAATATCTCCAATAAAGAATTTCCCAGTTGCTCGACAAGTATTTTCGGAGCGAATCCCAGCGCGAGGGCATACAGTTGTGACCGATGTGAATCGCACCACAGGTTGAAACTGTTTCGGAAGTCCTCACTCTGTCGGCAGAAATCTATATTTGCAGCCACGACATCGCGCACAGCATCTTGATTGCAATTCAGCGAATAGTAGCCTTGACGTGTAGGATGGTCGCAAAAGAGGTCATTTCGGAGTGAAGGACACACGGCCCAATAGTTATCAAGTTGGTCAATATCGTGCTTAGGTAAGCCACCATGAAGATGAGCGTCTATATCCTGCAGCACCTCCGTATCAGGAGCTGATACATAACGAGGAATGTTAAGATTGTAATCGTTACGTTCAATCTCGTCCATTGGCACAAAACGTGCAAAATGTGGAACATCGCGCTGCGCTTGCCATACATCGACAATGCGGCGAATATCCTGCTCACGCAGACGGTTCTTTGCGCCGTCTTTAACAAATCCACTCTTTGCATCAATCATAAACACCCCTTTACGCCCAGCGGCTTCCGACTTCTCAATAATAATGATACAAGCCGGAATACCTGTGCCATAAAAGAGATTGGCAGGCAGTCCTATGATTCCTTTAATGTAACGTTTTTCGGCAACAAGATATTTACGAATCTGAGCCTCGGCATTACCTCTAAAAAGGACACCATGAGGCAAAATACAGGCTGCACAGCCGGTTTGTTTCAACGAGCGTACAATATGGAGTAGAAAAGCATAATCGCCATTCTTCTCCGGTGGAACTCCGATTTTAATGCCTTCGCCCCAACGATAGTATTCATCCTCAATTTTTGCACTTTTCAACCAAGATTTTGTTGAAAAAGGTGGGTTTGCAACAATATAGTCGAATGTTTTGAGCTGGCCGTCATCCTTGAACTGAGGATCATTAATTGTATCCCCTTGCCTGATATCAGCATAAATTTCATTATGAAGAATCATATTCATTTTTGCCAAACCAACAGTTGCATTATCCTTTTCCTGACCATAGACAGTTGCTCCCTCGGGGGTTTCACTCATAGCACGCAAAAGCAAGGAACCAGAGCCACAAGTAGGGTCATAGATTGTCGTCTTTTTTCCATTTTTGGCGTTACTCAATCCTATCACCTTTGCCATCACACGACTAACCTCTGCCGGCGTGTAAAATTGGCCTTTACTCTTGCCACTCTCCGTTGCAAAATTTTTCATCAGATACTCATAAGCATCACCTATAAGATCGTCATCAGCTGCCCTATTTTTACTAAAATCAAGATTCTCATTTTGGAAAACGGCAATAAGTTTACTTAGAGTTTCAACTTTATCCTTTCCTTTTCCCAGTTTCGTATCATCTTCAAAATCGGCCACAAAAACGCCATCAAGTTGATTGGCTTCTGCAAGAGCAGCCATCTTCTTATTCATTTCCTCTCCGATATTTGAATTACCTTTAAGAGCCACAAAATCCTCAAAATGACACCCTTCGGGTATATCTATATCGAAACCGTCATCATTACGACTTTTATCGCTGATATATTTTACGAAAAGAATGACCAATACATAATCCTTGTATTGGCTTGCATCCATGCCGCCACGAAGTTCGTCACAGCATTTCCAAAGGGTACTATATAGTTCTGACTTTTTTACTGCCATAATAATCCTTTTGTTTGTGATAAGTTCCTTAGGTCCTACATTCAGCGTTCCAGCTATTTCAAATAATACACCCACATCCGACTGCCAACTATGACAAACATAGGAATTTACTATACAAAAAATTTTCCAAGTTTTTCCGCCAGCCAAGTCTGTTGATGCCCTTTTCTTCAAACACCTATCAAATTCTTCATGGGGTTATTCATTGAAGACCATATTTACGATTTCCACACAAAAGTATAAAATATAATGCACTTTAAAGATAAAAAAGTCCAAAACTCCTGAAATATCCACCAAGGTAACAATGAATAATTGACATTTTTGAAAACTGAGAAGTCTTAAAGATGGGGCAGAGTGATTGCCACTTTGATAACGCCGTCGAGGCGGTTTTCGAAGAGGTGGTAGGCTTCGTCAATGCGGCTGAGGGGATAACGGTGGGTGATGAGCGGTGTGGTGTCGATTTCGCCGGCTTCAATCAGTCGGAGTATTTCGGCACAGTCGCATCCGTCCACGCCTCCTGTCTTAAATGTGAGATTTTTGCCGTACATGTCGGGAAGAGGCAACACCTGCGGACGGTCGTAGAGCGCAACGACGGTAACAATAGCATTCGGGCGTGCACTTTCCCATGCCAACCGGAACGTATCGTCGGCACCCGCCACTTCCATCACGCGGTCGGCACCGCCGTGGTCGCTGTGAGCCAAGACAAATTCACGGCAATGTTCCGGCTCAGTCAGCAGCACCTCCGGATAATGCTCCGCCACGAACCGACAGCGTTCTTCCGATTTTTCACACACGATAATCCGTTTCGGATGTTTCAGCCGTGTGCAGGCCAGCGCACATACTCCCGTCGGACCGGCACCGATAATCAGCACCGTGTCGTCGGGCGTAATCTCCGAAATTCTTGCCGCCCAATAGCCCGTAGCCAAGATGTCGCCCACGAAAAGCGCCTGTTCGTCGGTCACGGTATCGGGAATCCGGTTCAGTCCCTGGTCGGCACGCGGAACACGCACATATTCCGCCTGTCCGCCGTCGATACGGCATCCCAGCGCCCAACCGCCGTTAGGATCCGTGCAGTTGTTCACAAATCCGTGACGACAGAAAAAGCACTCGCCACAAAACGTTTCCACATTCACCGTCACGCGGTCGCCGGGCTTGACCGTTTTAACGTCCTTGCCCACCTGTTCGACCACGCCCACCATTTCGTGCCCTACCGTAACGCCCGGCACAGCACGCGGAACGCTCCCGTGCTTGATGTGCAAATCGCTCGTGCAAATGCTACCCAACGTCACGCGCACAATCGCATCGTGCCCGTCCTGCAACTGCGGCATCGGTTTCTCCACCAGTTCAAACCGTCCCCGCTCCTTGTTTTCGTATGCTAACATAATTCGATTTTTTTCAAAGTTACAAAATATCCGTTTTCACTCCAACGAAAGTTTCTCCACCACAGCTTCGTCGGCGGGGAGCCAGTTGACCGTGCGGAGGTCTTGCGGGACAAGCCACATGGCCGACTCATGCTCCTTCAATTCCAAACGGCCACTGACGA
>OBJE01001484.1_pt1 | contig 12005 bp, 9 predicted proteins | sample 1519681 | NCBI WGS metagenome assembly OBJE01 (sample SAMEA3888898, study PRJEB22519) | human gut metagenome | biome: human gut; feature: human-associated habitat; material: faeces | place: Denmark | collected 2011 | reverse complement strand
CCCTGAGGCTTTTGGAAAGATTTGTCATTTCATCCCAGGAGGTAACCAGCTGCTGGTGGAGCCATGCATAGATCTGTTTCGCCCGGAAAGGCTTTTCACCGATCTTTGTCATGAATTCCTTCAATTCCTCCATGGTCATGGATTTTACATCTGTCATTTTCTGTTATTTCCTTCTGAATCTGGCAATAAAGAATCCATCTGTCTTATGTATTCCCGGCAGAAGCTGCAGATAGCCAAGCTTCGTGGATTTACAGTGCAGTTCCTCCGGAATATACGGATCCAGGCTTTCCAGCCGGTACGGATAATTCTTTAAAAACCATAATACATTTTCTTCGTTTTCTTCCCGGGCAATGGTACATGTGCTGAAGATCAGCGTTCCATCCGGTTTCACATACTTTGCAGCCTTATCCAGGATCATTCTCTGGAGCATTACGATCTCTTCCTGTTTCTGCGGAGTTGCCCGGTATTTGATTTCCGGTTTCTTGCCGATAACTCCATAACCGGAGCACGGTACATCCGCGATCACAATATCCGCAGCCTGTTCGGAATCCGGATCATATACCGTTGCATCCTGAACTCTGGCTTCCACATTGATCACTCCGGTCCTGTGGATGTTTTCTTTGATAAGATCTGCCTTATACTGACTTACATCTCTGGCATCCACATTTCCGTAATCCCCCATTTTGTCTGCCGCATGGATGCTTTTTCCACCTGGTGCAGCGCACATGTCGATGATATGGTCACCTTTTTTCGGACTTGCAGCTTCCGCTACAAGCATAGAGCTTACATCCTGCACCAGGATCTTTCCCTGAAGGAAGGTCTCAAGTGTCAAAATATGATTGTAATCGGAAATCTTCAGTGCATAGGGAAGATAAGGAGCCTGTTCTACTGTCACTCCCTGAGACTTCAAACTGGTGACGATCTCTCTCAGAGACGCCTTATGAGTACGGCACCGTACTGTGATCGGTCTTTCTGTCAGAAAATCCTCCAGGATCTTCTCCGTAGTCTTCACTCCGTAGGCTGCTTTCCATTTTTCTACCAGATATTCCGGCATGGAATATTTCACAGAAAGATAACGGACTTCGTTTTCTTCCCTGGAAGGAAGCTCCAGATCACCGATCTCTCTTGCGATCGTACGGAGCACCCCGTTGACAAAGGGCTTTAGATTATAAAAGCCTTTTCGCTGTGCCAGCTTTACCGCTTCATTGCATACTGCACTGTCCGGAACACTGTCCATAAATTTCAGCTGATATACCGCACTTCTCAGGATCTCACGGATCTGCGGTTTCATCTTGTTTACAGAAACCTTGGAAAAAGAATCGATGACATAATCAATATAGATCCTGTATTCCAGGGTTCCCTCACATACTCTTGTAATAAAGCTACGTTCCTGTTTCGGAAGAAACTGATATTTGGAAAGCGCATTCCGGATCGCAATATGGCTGTGCTCACCCTCCTCCTCGATCTGTAACAGGATCTCAAGGATCAGTTCTCTGGTATTTACTCCGCTGCTAATCACGATCTCTACCTCCTGCAAGGATAATCAGTCTCAGAAGCTGCAGAATAGATGCCGCCAGAGCTGCTACATAGGTAAGCGCTGCCGCTGTAAGTACTTTTCTTGCACCCTTTTTTTCATCTGCACCTAAGATACCTGTACTTTCCAGCATTTTAAGCGCTCTGGAAGACGCATTGATCTCAACCGGAAGTGTCACCAGCTGAAACAGTACTGCCAGTGAAAACAAAACAATTCCCAGAGTTACCAGCGGATCAATGGAAAAGATCAGTCCTGCGATAAACAACGGCCACGAAAGCTGGGAACCAATATTTGCGGCAGGTACAATGGCTGAACGGATATTCAGTGGTGCATAATTGATCGCATCCTGGATCGCATGGCCACATTCATGTGCTGCCACCCCCACAGCCGCCAGAGAATTTCTTCCATAAATATCTTCTGAAAGGGAAACCGTTTTCGTTCTCGGATCATAGTGATCCGTAAGACTTCCGCGGATCGGAACCACCTGTACGTCTGTGATCCCAGCCGCTCTCAGGATCCTCTGTGCAGCTTCCGCACCGGTGATACCTGAATGACTCCGGACCTTTTTATAGACTGCAAAGGTACTGCGCAGCTTCGCGGATGCCGCAAGAGAAAGAAGCATTCCGATCACGAGCAAAAGAATCGTGGGGTCCATTCCCCATCCGTAATAACCATATCCGTACATAACTCATCACTCCCTGGAATCTCTGAACATGTCTCCTGGTTTCAACTGATATCCCCGAAGGAACGCATCCGCTTCCATGCGTTTTTTGCCTTCCAGCTGCACTTCATGGAGCACGAGTACCTTCTGGCCGCATGCTACCTGGATTCCTCCTTTGTCAGCGGCTATCACAGTTCCCGGTGCTTCCTGTGCCTGTTTTTCCAGAACAGAGCTCTTCCAGACCTTCAATGTTTTTCCATTGATAAAGGTAAAAGCGCTTGGCCATGGATCAAGGCCTCTTACCAGACGCTCCAGTTCTTCCGCATTTTTGCTGAAATCCAGAAGCCCCATTTTTTTGGAGATCATGGCAGCATATGGTGTTGGACTCTCCTCCGGCTGTTTCTCGCGGGTTGCAGTTCCGTCAAAAATGGACGGTAAAGTCTGTACCAGAAGCTCTGCACCTGCCTGTGCGAGCTTATCAAACAAGCTTCCACCTGTCTCATCTTTGACAAGCGGAACCACGATCCTAGAAATCATATCACCGGTATCCAGACCGGTTCCCATCTGCATAATGGTAACACCGGATTCTTTTTCACCGTCGATCACCGCCTGCTGGATCGGTGCAGCTCCACGATATTTAGGAAGCAGAGACGCATGGATATTGATACATCCGAATCTCGGCATATCCAGGATGCTCTTTGGAATGATCTGCCCGAATGCCGCAACAATGATGATGTCCGGTGCAAGATTTTTCAGTTCTTCCACAAATTCAGGATCTCTTACCTTCACCGGCTGCAGTACCGGGATCCCGTGTTTCAGTGCTTCTTCTTTTACAGGAGTAGGCATCATAGTTTTGCCTCTGCCCTTCGGTTTGTCCGGCTGTGTGATCACAGCCTCCACTTCATATCCGTTCTCTGCCAGTGCTACAAGAGGCGCCACCGCAAAGTCCGGAGTTCCCATATAAATAATCTTCATAGTATCCCGCCTTTAGTCTTCTTCATCATAAGTTACCTTGTGAAGTTCTCCCTCCACAAGTTCTGTATACATTTTTCCATCCAGATGGTCAATCTCATGACAGAATGCTCTTGCCAGAAGGCCCTCTCCCTCGTAGATCTGTTCGTTCATATTTACATCAAGTGCTTTTACCTTCACATAGTTCGGACGTGTTACCTGTCCTGCCATTCCCGGAACGCTCAGGCATCCCTCGTCACCGGTCTGCTCGCCGCTTGTCTCAAGGATCTCCGGATTGATCAGCACGATCGGGCCCTCACCTACATCGATGACAACGATACGTTTCAGGATTCCTACCTGTGGTGCAGCGAGGCCAACACCCATTGCATCATACATGGTATCCAGCATATCTGTGATCAGTTCCCCGATCCTCGGTGTCATTTTGTCTACTGTCCGGGATTTTTTTGTCAGTACAGAATCCCCCTGTACACGGATTGTTCTAAGTGCCATTTTTCTTCTCCTTTAATTCATATCAAATTGAATGTATATTTTCCGGAATCCGGAATTTATCTCTATATATTTCTCCAGCTTCTCTCTGACTGCTGTGAGAAAGCAGATATCCCTGTGCTTCAGATGGATCACCTGACGATAAACATCCTTTACCTTACCTACCGATGCAGCTGCAGGTCCGATCATGTGAAGCTCTTCCTTCGGACTTACCCTGCGGATAAAAACTTCTATATAATACATGGCATTTTTCAGAAGTTCTTCATCCTGGCAGGCGCCAAAAACAGTCATCATATGGGCTGCCGGCGGATAGTCCAGAAGCATCCGATACCCCATTTCTTCTTTATAAAATTTCTTATAATCCTGAACAGCTGCAGCCTGGATACTGTAATGCTCCGGCTGATATGTCTGGATCACCGCCTGCCCCGGCCGATTCCCTCTGCCGGAACGTCCAACTGCCTGAGTCAGAAGCTGGAATGTACGCTCCCCGCAGTGATAGTCATCCATATTCAGCGAAAGATCTGCTGCGATCACTCCTACCAGAGTCACATTCGGAAAATCATGTCCCTTGACGATCATCTGGGTTCCCACCAGAATATCTGCCTCATGCTTTGCAAAAGAAGCCAGGATCTTCTCATAGCTGTCCTTGGTCCTTGTGGTATCAAAATCCATTCGAAGTACCCTAGCTTTCGGGAATTCTTTTTCAATGACCTTCTCGATCTGCTGGGTTCCTGCCTTAAATCCACCAATGTGCGGTGAACCACAGGACGGACAGATTTCCGGTTTCACAGTCTCATAGCCGCAATAATGACAGATCAGACGATTGCCATTGTGTTCACTTAGAGATACATCACAGTGGGGACATTTCATAACATGACCGCAGGCTCTGCAGGAAACAAAGCCCGCATATCCTCTCCGGTTCAGAAACAGCATGGCCTGTTCTCCTCTTTCAAGGACCTGCTCCAGATCCCTCTTCAGCTCCAGACTCAGTACCGAGCGGTTTCCTTTCTTTAATTCTTCCCGAAGATCCACGATTGATACCTGTGGAAGAGGCCTTTCCTCATAACGTGCGTTTAACTTTACCAGAAGATATTCTCCGTCACAGGCATGACTGTAGGCTTCCAATGACGGAGTGGCTGATCCCATGACCACACGGGCATGTTCCATTCGTGCCCTCTCAATGGCAGTCTCACGTGCATGGTACCTTGGCGTATTCTCACTTTTGTAGGTGGGTTCATGCTCTTCGTCGATAACGATCAGTCCCAGATCTGAAAACGGTGTGAACAGTGCGGATCTGGGTCCTACCATCACCTGGATCTCACCACGTTTTGCTCTTTTGAACTGATCATAACGTTCTCCCTGGGAAAGTCTGGAGTTCAGAACCGAAACCTTATCTCCGAACATGGCATAAAAGCGCCTGACTGTCTGATAAGTAAGCGCGATCTCAGGGATCAGCACGATCGCCTGTTTTCCCTCCTCCAGTACCTTCTGGATCAGGCGCATATAAACCTGGGTCTTTCCGCTTCCGGTCACTCCGAAAAGAAGTGCAGGCCTTGGGTCCGGCTCCTGCCATTCCCGAAAGATCTGCTCTGCCGCCAAAAGCTGTTCCTGGTTCAGACTCAGCTCCATGTTCTCCTTCACCAGGCCGAACCCATCGGGAATACGATACATTTCCTGACTTTCAATAGTTATCAGACCTTTTTTCTCAAAAAAATCAAGAACGGAAATGCCGGCTCCAAGCTCTTTGGAGGCATAGGTATAATCCAGGCTCCCGGCCTCCAGGATTGCCCGAAGGAACCGCTCACGTGCTTTAAAGCGGCTGCCTTCCAGCTTGCCAAGAAGTGCCTGCCCCTCTTCCTTTTTCCCTGTAAAAAGGATCAGTCTTTTCTCTTTTGCACGGACCTTGTCTTTTACAGGCAGAACTGTTTTCAGTGCCTGGATCATGGTGGAGCCATAGGTCTCCTTCATCCAGGCCGCAAGTGCGATCAGCCGGGATTCTGTTGTCTCACTGTCTGTGGACACTCCCCAGATCTCCTTGAGCTTTGACGCATCATATTTTGCCGTTCCGGAGATCCCGGTCACATAGCCTTTCCGAAGGGTATTTCCCTTTCCGAAGGGCACTGTGACCACAACTCCGGGTTTTATTGCCTGCACCAGCTCCTCAGGTACACGATACTGAAAATCCCGGTCCAGCTTTTCATGAGAAATGTCAATGATCACATCTGCATAGATCATCCATTTACGCTTTCTGATCTTCTTCCAGGATCTCCCGGATCAGTACACGCTCATCCATGGGATATTTCTTACCCTTGATCTCCTGATAATCCTCATGGCCCTTTCCGGCAAGGACGATGATATCTCCCGGCTCACCATGATGGATCGCGTAGGCGATCGCCTCTTTACGATCCGGGATCTCTACATATTTTCCATCTGTTTTTGCCATTCCGATCTTAATATCATCGATGATGGCCTGTGGATCCTCATCTCGCGGATTATCTGAAGTAATGATGGTCAGATCTGCCATCTTTCCTGAAACCTCACCCATTTCATAACGGCGCAGCTTGGAACGGTTTCCGCCACAGCCAAACAGGCATACCAGTCTGTGCGGATCATATTCCTTCAGTGTTCCGAGAAGGCTCTCCAGCGCCATGGCATTATGTGCGTAATCGATCATCAGTGTGAATTCGTCAGATACCTTGATCATCTCAATACGGCCTTTGACCCTGGCCACCTTCAGAGCTTTGATGATATTCTCCTCGGATACCTTAAAATGGCGGCAGATGGCAATGGCAGTCAGAGAATTGTAAATGCTGAACTTACCTGGAATATCGATCTCCACAGGAAAATCCATAAGTCCCTTAACATGATAGGAAATTCCCAGATAGCCCTTTCTTCCAACGAGTCTGGCGCCCTCTGCACGGAGATCTGCTTTTTCGGAAAATCCATAGGTTTCAAGTTTACAGGTGTGGCCTTCGATAATGCGGTCAAAGTGTTCATCGTCACGATTTACGATACCAACCTTACACTGTCTGAGAAGCATGGATTTGCAGTGCAGATAATCATCAAAGTCCTTGTGCTCATTCGGTCCGATATGATCTGGTTCAATATTTGTGAAAATTCCAAAATCAAGCACAAATCCCTGGGTTCTGTGAAGCATCAGTCCCTGTGAGGAAACCTCCATAACGACCGCATCGCAGCCTGCTTCTACCATATCATGAAAATATTTCTGTACCATATAGGATTCCGGTGTCGTGTTGGCTGCCGGGATATGCTTCTCCCCGATAACAGCCTCGATGGTTCCGATCAGACCAACCTTATATCCGGCATTCTCAAGGATTGATTTCACCATATAGGTTGTAGTTGTTTTTCCTTTGGTTCCGGTGATACCGATGGTTTTGAGCTTTTCTGCCGGATGTCCGAACCATGCTGCTGAAATAAAGGCCATGGCGTAACGGGTATCCTCTACCTGGATCACTGTCACATCCTCCGGTGCCTCCACCGCTTCTTCCACGATGAGTGTCTTCGCACCCTTTGCCACAACATCAGGTATAAATTTATGTCCATCCACGACCGCACCTCTGATGCAGATAAAAAGGCTCCCTTCTTCTACTTTGCGGGAATCATATACAACAGAAGAAACCTCCTGCTCTGTACTTCCCTGAAGGCATTTGTATTCAAGATGTTCCAATAAGGATAAAAGATTCATTTTTCTCCTCCATCTTCCCTTTTTCCGGTCTGACGGGCAGCACACCGGAGGCGGGAAATATACTGTTCTTATTTTCTGTACATACCATATAGAATAGCACACCTCCCCCCTGTTTTCAACGTTTCTTTGAGGTACGGCCGCCTTGTAAAATATCAGCTTGTTACTGTTCACTCCGTTCTCAGTAACATCAGCTTTTTCCATAAAGAACCGCATATTTTTTCCGAAGCCAGATGCCGCCCAGCACAGTCACCAAAGCTGTCACTGCCAGAAGCGTCCACAAATCCCTCCTGGTATCATCTCCGGTCTTCGGATGTGTGGACGCAGTTCTTGCCATCTGTATCTGACCGGAAGCCGGACCCTGGTCATCTCCCTGCAAAGGCAGCCCTTCTTCCGGCGTAATAGCCACCTCTCCTTTTACCATGACAGAAGCGGAGGCCTCCATCAATCGCTCTCCGGTTTCCTTGCTTGTGACCGTCACCTGGTTAAAAAGCTTCTGATCCGCTGTTTTTCCCGGGATCTTCACCACAGCCTGAAGAGAAACTGCCTCTCCCGGCGGGATCTGTTGGATCATTGCCTTTGTACGGCTGCTGTTGAGCGTTACACCTTCCTGCTCCAGAAACTGTGCATGGATCCCTGCTGCCTGAAAGCGCTCCGTTCCCACAACCGAATGAAGCGTTTTTTCACCGGTATTCACGATACAGATCTGATAGGTCACAGTCTCACCCGGTGCAGCGGTTTCTTTGTCTGCAGTTTTCTTTACAGAAAGATCCGCCTTCAGTGCCTCCAGACCATTTATAGTGGAAGCGTTCTTCCGGATCACCTCCTCCACTCTGTCCTTCACCCTGGCCTCTGCTTCCACCTGGTGCTCCAGATCTTTTTCCTGTTCATCCAGAAGCGGCGCCTGTACATAAAAGCTCCTGCTCTCTCCGGCTTTTAATTCTGCAAATTCCGCCACAGCCCCTTCTGTTAGAAGGCCTTCTGCATCTTCCCACAGATGCCGGATCTTAGGGCATGAAAGGCTGCTGGTCAGACGGATATCTGCAAGATCCAGCTTTCCGGTATTGGCTATCTCTACCTGATAACGGATGGTCTGCCCTGCTTTCATTTTTTTATTCTGTGCAATTACCGACAATTCCATATCAGCCTCAGCAGCCTCCACGTCCAGCATAGGCGAGATTCCCTCTGCGATCACCAGCTCTTCCCCGTTTTCTTCTGTCATGAGAAAGGTTCCCGCACCGGTACAGTCCTTCTGAAGCGGTTCCTCCTGAGTCACAGGATAACTGCTTTTCTCTGCCGGAAAACGGTATTCCTGCCGCAGGATCAGCGGGATACGGAAAAAGATCTCATCCTGCCCGTTCTGCTCCACGTTCAGCACGCTTTCCAGCTTTGTGATCTCTGTATCTTCACCGCTCTGGCTCCTTACAGAAATCTGCTGTGCAGCCATATTTTTCGGGACAGAATCCGTTTCCGGAACAAAATACTCCGAAATATACGTGACCAGCGTCAGCTTTTGCGTCTCCTCAAACTCACCTTCCTCTTCATTCCCTACATTTTCCCCTCCGGTCGACGTTCCTTCCGGTGTGAGCGGACCCGTTTTCTCCTGCTCTTCATCCTCCGGCTGTACTGTTTCCCCGGATGCCAGCTGCTCCACGTGCTCATATCCTTCCTCCATTTCTATTCCGATTCCTTCCACAACCTTATCCACCGGCAATTCCTGTTCTGCCTTCTCTTCCTGCTGCAAGTCATCCTCCGGCAGCTCCGGCTCTGGCTCCTTTTCCTGCTGCCAATCATCCTCCGGCAGCTCCTGCTCTTCTTCCTGCTGCAAGTCATTCTCTGGCAGCTCCTGTTCTATCTCTTCTTCCTGCTCCACCGATGGATCTTCAATCTTCTGAAGTTCATCGTCCCACTTCTCATTTTTCTTCTTATCCTCCGAAAACCTTCTCCCGGACAGCCATTCATTCAGGCCACGAATCCGGATCCCAAGCTCCGCCTGTCCGGATTCTATGTCTTTCCAGAACACACTCTGATCGATAAACGGTGCCTGTCCCGGCAAAAAATCTGCTCCCAGAGTCAGCTTCGGTTCTATTGTTCCCCCCAGCATGGCTCCTGCCAGCACTGTCACAATTCCGGCTTTCTTCATCTGTTTCCATATTCTGTTTTTCATGGCTTTTCCTCATTTCTGCCTGATCTGGCATTTCTTATACACATGTTTTTTTTACAGAAACTTACTTTTCCACAGACAAAGGCATCCCTCCCCGGCAAATGGTGCATGATCAATGTTTTTTTCGATAAAATAAAATGGATTTCTGCATCGAAACGATGCGTGAACAGATCCCGCAGAATGCAGGATCAAGACTTTTTCAATGTATCACATTTTCAGACCATGCGCAACCGGATATAAAAATTATAAAGTTTGTTTAAACTTTCTTTATAAATTTTCCATTTCTTTTAGATTAACGACATATTTTAAACATATTTTCTCTATATAATAGGTGTTGGATAGATGAAAAACCACTCTCTATCTCCCCCCTCAAAAAATAGTAGGAAGCAAACCGTCTGACTGGATCAGGCGGTTTTTCCTGTCTCGGAAAACACTCGATTTTCTATTGCATTTCCCACATAGGTCTTTTATAATAAAATATAATACTCGTGCATCGTTTTCGATGTACTCGTTACTGAATACAGTAACTGATTTCATTCCAATTTTTAAGAGAAACGAGGTATTTCCTATGAGCGAAAAAACCGTAGTAGTTGCATTAGGCCACCGGGCACTTGGCACCACACTTCCAGAGCAAAAAACAGCTACAAAACTCGCAGCGAAGGTAATCGCAGATCTGGTAGAGGAGGGAACCCGCGTAGTGATCTCCCACAGCAACGGTCCGCAGGTAGGGATGATCCACACCGCAATGAATGAATTCGGTAAGGCACATCCTGATTATACATTTGCACCAATGTCCGTATGTTCCGCCATGAGCCAGGGTTATATCGGCTATGACCTTCAGAACGCCATCCGTGCTGAGCTTATCTCCAGAGGGATCTACAAACCGGTCAGCACAGTTCTGACACAGGTTGTCATCGATCCATACGATGAAGCATTTGCAGAGCCAGAGAAGATCATTGGACGTGTTCTTAACGCAGAAGAGGCCGAGGCTGAAGAAGAAAAAGGAAACTTTGTCACAAAGGTGGGCGAGGGCCAGTACAGACGTATCCTTGCAGCACCGAAGCCACAGAAGATCGTAGAGATTGAAACCGTAAAGGTCCTCTCTGCAGCAGAGCAGATCGTCATTGCCGCAGGCGGTGGCGGAATCCCGGTTCTTGAGCAGGGAACTCAGCTGAATGGTGCCAGCGCCATCATCGAGAAAGACCTGGCAGCAGGACTTCTTGCAGAAGAACTGAACGCTGACACTCTGATGATCCTTACAAGCGTCGAGAAAGTAAGCCTTGACCATAATACGGATCACGAATCTTATCTGGATACTATTTCCACAGAAGATGCCAAGAAATATATTGCCGGCAAACAGTTTGCGGCAGGCTCCATGCTTCCTAAGATCGAAGCAGGTGTTTCCTTCGTGGAGAAGGGAACCGGACGCCGTACCATCATCACAGACATGGCCCATGCAAAAGACGGCTACCGTGAGAAGACCGGAACTATCATTAAATGATCATTTTACGGACTCAGAATACAAAGTGAACTATAAAACTTCACTTTACATAAAAATATCCCGCAGACGGCTGCTGGTCTTACCGGCAGCTCTGCGGGATATTTTTATATTGTCTGGCTGTCCGATCACTGTTCCACAGTTGATCGGACAGCTAGCATTTACATAGATTTTCGCTCAGCGATCTCAGCCATCTTCGCCTCATTCAGGCGGGTATCTCCATGGACACGGCTGTAGGAAAGATATCCGTTCATACGGTCGATCTTGGTCAGGTTTCTGGAACCGCAGACAGGGCATACATCCATCTCCAGTTCCTCATGACCACAATCGTCACAGTATGCAAGAGAAAGGTTCACTCCCTCATAATATCCCAGATCCATGGCTCTGCGGATCAGTGTACGGATAGCTTCCTTATTGTAGCCGATCGGATAACGTACATACTGAATCTTACCGCCATTGCAGAGCTCCCAGAAACGTCCCTCCAGATCCTGTTTCTCGATCGGAGTCACATCCTCTGTTACATGGCAGTGGAAGCTGTTGCTCACATATGGTCTGTCAGAAACGCCCTCAATGATTCCATACATCTTACGGAACTGCTCTACCTGCAGGCCACAAAGACTCTCTGCCGGTGTTCCGTAGATCGCATAAAGATAACCATCTTCCTTCTTGTACTGATTTACCTTGTCATTGATATATTTCAAGACCTCCAGAGCAAACGCCCCATCCTCGGCAATGGATTTGCCATTGTAAAGTTCCTGAAGCTCATTTAACGCTGTGATACCGAAGGAAGCTGTCATAGGCTTCAGGATCTTGCCAATCTTTTCATTCGGTTTCAGATGTCCGCCGTAGAAACCGCCTTCACAATATGCAAGCGGGTTGGTGGATGCACGCATCTGTCCCAGATATTCGTAAGTGCGAATATGCAGGTTACGGATCATTTCCAGATAGAAATCCAGAACCTCATAAAAATCTCTGCTCTCCGCTCTG
>OBJE01001478.1_pt1 | contig 12061 bp, 8 predicted proteins | sample 1519681 | NCBI WGS metagenome assembly OBJE01 (sample SAMEA3888898, study PRJEB22519) | human gut metagenome | biome: human gut; feature: human-associated habitat; material: faeces | place: Denmark | collected 2011 | reverse complement strand
TTGAGGTGATACATACGATTCCCTATTTTGACGCACACTGCGACACCATCCACCGCTGCTACACGGCGGGGACGCCCTTCCGGGACCCGGAGCTGCGGGCCTTCTACGACACCGCAGGTGACTTGCGCCGCAGCGGCGGACACATCGATCTGGAGCGGGCCGGGGGCTTTGCCCGCTATGCCCAGTTTTTTGCCCTATACCAGAGTCCCCGGCTGGTGCCGGAGGGCAGCTCCATGCCGGAGCAGGGTATCCTGCTCCATCAGCGGTTCCTGCGGGAGATGGAGGAGAACCGGGAGCGCATCCTCCCCTGCCGCACCGGGGCGGAGGTGGACGAGGCCGTGGGGCAGGGCAAGGCGGCGGCGCTGCTGAGCATCGAGGGCGCCGAGCTGCTGGACTGCGACATCCGGCGGCTGGACACTGCCTATGACTGGGGCGTGCGGCTGCTGAACCCGGTGTGGAACTACGCCAACCGTCTCTCCGGCTCCAATGCCCAGCAGCCGGAGCAGGGGCTGACCGCTTACGGCCGGGACTTCCTGCGGCGGATGGAGGAGCTGTCCATCTACGTGGATGTGTCCCATCTGTCGGATGCGGGCTTCTGGGACGTGGTGCGTCTGGCCCGGCGGCCCGTGGTGGCCTCCCACTCCAACAGCCGGGCCATCTGTCCCCATCGGCGCAACCTCACCGACGATATGTTCCGGGCCATCCGGGACAGCGGCGGCGTGGCGGGGCTCAACTACTACCAGCACTTTGTGGGGGAGGACCCTACCATAGAGGGTCTGGTGCGCCATGTGGAGCATTTTCTGGAGCTGGACGGGGAAAGGTCTCTGTGTCTGGGCGGCGACATGGACGGCTGCGAGCTGCTGGCCGGCGGGATGCGGGGTCTGGAGGATGTGCCGCTGCTGTGGCAGGCGCTGGCGGACCGGGGCTATCCCCAGTCGCTGCTGGAGGATCTGTTCTGGAACAATCTGCGGCGGCTGATATAAAATCGGGAGAGGAGGCGGCGCATGGCGCTGTATGCTCTGGGGGACCTGCATCTGTCCCTCAATTCCAACAAATCCATGGAGATCTTCGGAGACGGCTGGCAGGACTATGTGTCCCGTCTGAAGGATGCCTTCTCCGCTCTGGGGCCGGAGGACGTCACCGTGCTGTGCGGCGACCTGTCCTGGGGCATGAGTCTGGAGGAATCGCTGGAGGACTTCCGGTTCATCGACGCCCTGCCGGGGAAGAAGTATCTGCTCAAGGGCAACCACGACTACTGGTGGAACACCGCCGCCAAGATGGAGCGGTTCTTCCGGGAGCATGAGCTGACCACCATGGAAATTCTCCACAACAACTGTAAGTTCTACGGGGAGCTGGCCCTGTGCGGCACCCGTGGGTGGTTTTACGAGCTGGACAACCAGGGGACCCACGACGAAAAGGTGCTGCTGCGGGAGATCGGCCGGCTGGAGACCTCCCTGAAGGCGGCGGGGGAGCACGAGAAGCTGGTGTTTCTCCACTATCCGCCCCTGTATCAGGGCTACCGCTGCCCGGAGATCCTGCGGCTGCTGAAGGAGTACGGCGTGAAGCTGTGCTGCTACGGCCATCTGCACGGCGCTTCCCACCGCCGGGCCATCGAGGGAATGTGGGATGGAACGGAGTTTTCGCTGGTGTCGGCGGACTATCTGAAATTTGTTCCCAAAAAAATTTGCGAATGACGCAAAAAAGGTGTGGAAATTGAAATTGTTTTCTGGTATTATATAAAATTGCATTGATTATAAATGAATGCTGAACGGAGGAAAAGTCAAAATGAGTGTAAAGTCGTGTGAAAATCTGGAAAAGAGCCAGGTCAAGCTGACCATCGAGGTCGGCGCAGAAGAATTCGAGAAGGCTGTCAACAAGGCCTATCTGCAGATGCGTGGCAAGATGAATGTCCCCGGCTTCCGCCCCGGCAAGGCTCCCCGCAAGATCATCGAGGGGATGTACGGCGCTGAGGTCTTTTACGAGGAGGCTGTGAATATCGTGCTGCCCGACGCCTATGAGGCCGCCGTGCAGGAGCAGAAGCTGGAGGTCGTGGGCTATCCTCAGGTGGAGCTGGAGTCCTGCGGCAAGGACGGCGTGGTCTTTCAGTGCACCGTGGCGGTGTATCCCGAGGTGACGCTGGGCCAGTACAAGGGTCTGGAGGCCCCCCGTGCCGAGGTGAAGGTCATGGCCGCCGACGTCAACGCCCGTCTCAAGGAGATGGCCGAGCGCAACAGCCGTCTGGTGAGCGTGGAGCGTGCCGTGAAGAAGGGCGACACCGCCACCATCGACTTCGAGGGCTTCGACAACGGCGTGGCTTTCGACGGCGGCAAGGGCGAAAACTTCGATCTGGAGATCGGCTCCGGCAGCTTTGTCCCCGGCTTTGAGGATCAGCTCGTCGGCATGAAGGCCGGTGAGGAGAAGGATATCGACATCACCTTCCCTGAGAATTACCCCCCCGAGCTGGCCGGCAAGCCCGTTGTGTTCCATGTGAAGGTCAACGAGGTGAAGGTCAAGGAGATCCCCGCCATGGACGACGAGTTTGCCAAGGACGTCTCCGAGTTCGACACCCTGAAGGAGCTGAAGGCTGATCTGAAGAAGAAGATCACCGGGGAGCGCAAGGAGTCCGCTCAGCGGGCCTTCGAGGACGTGCTGATGCAGAAGGTGGCCGAGGGCATCACCTGCGATATCCCCGATGCCATGGTGAATCTGCAGGCTGAGCAGATGGCCAACAACTTCAAGCAGCAGCTGGCCTCTCAGGGCATCCCCTTTGACCAGTATCTGAAGATGACCGGCACCACCGAGGCCGACTTCCTGTCTCAGGCCCACGGCCCCGCTCAGGAGCAGGTCCGCATGGATCTGGCCGTGGAGGCCATCATCAAGGCCGAGGGTCTGGAGGCCACCGACGACGAGGTGAACGCCGAGATGCAGAAGCTGGCCGACAAGTACGGCATGGATCTGGAGTCCGTGAAGAAGTATCTGCCCGCCGCTCAGGTGCGGGAGCAGGTCATCCGTGAGAAGGTGGTCAAGCTGGTGGCGGACAGCGCCGTGGCCGTGGCCCCCGAGGCGGAGGAGAAGAAAGAAGATAAGGCGGAGGAGACTGCCGAATAAAACCGGCGCATTCTGCTAAAATCACAAACGGGCGGGTATACTTTGAACATCTATCTGTACAGGAGGCATATTTTATGAGTTTAGTTCCTTATGTTGTGGAGCAGACCAACCGGGGCGAGCGTTCCTACGACATTTTCTCCCGGCTGCTCAATGACCGCATCATCTTCCTGGGCGAAGAGGTCAATGATACCACAGCCAGTCTGGTGGTGGCACAGCTGCTGTATCTGGAGGCACAGGACCCCGACAAGGACATCCAGATGTACATCAACAGCCCCGGCGGCTCTGTGACGGCGGGTATGGCCATCTACGACACCATGCAGTATATCAAGTGCGACGTGTCCACCATCTGCATCGGCATGGCGGCCAGCATGGGTGCTTTCCTGCTGTCCTCCGGGGCCAAGGGCAAGCGCATCGCCCTGCCCAATGCCGAGGTGATGATCCACCAGCCCTCCGCCGGGACCCAGGGTAAGGTCACGGATATGGAGATCGACGTGGAGCATTTTCTGAAGATCAAGCAGCGGATGAACAAGATCCTCTCCGAAAACACCGGCAAGACCCCGGAGCAGGTGAAGCTGGACTCCGAGCGGGACAACTGGATGACCGCTGAGGAGGCCCGTGACTACGGTCTGGTGGACAAGGTCATTTTCAAGAGGTAAATCATGGCAGAAGACAAGAAAAATCTGCGCTGCTCCTTCTGCGGCAAGCCGGAGGGGCAGGTACATCGCATGATCCAGGGCCCCGGCGGCGTTCGCATCTGCGACGAGTGCGTTCAGCTGTGTATGTCCATTCTGGACGACGGCTACACCCCCGGCATGGGGGAGGACGTGCAGACGATGGATCAGCTGCCCACCCCCCGTGAGATCCGGGAGGTGCTGGATCAGTACGTCATCGGGCAAGAGGATGCCAAGGTGGCTTTGTCGGTGGCGGTATACAACCACTATAAGCGCATTTTCTTCGGCGGCGGCGAGGATGTGGAGCTGTAGAAGAGCAACATCCTCATGATCGGCCCCACCGGCTCCGGCAAGACGCTGTTCGCCCAGACACTGGCCCGTGTGCTGAAGGTGCCATTTGCCATTGCCGACGCCACCACCCTCACCGAGGCGGGCTATGTGGGCGACGACGTGGAGAACATCCTGCTGCGGCTTTTGCAGGCGGCGGATTTCGATGTGGAGCTGGCGGAGCGGGGCATCATCTATGTGGATGAGATCGACAAGATCGCCCGCAAGAGCGAGAACACCTCCATCACCCGTGACGTGTCCGGCGAGGGCGTGCAGCAGGCACTGCTGAAAATTCTGGAGGGTACCGTGGCCAACGTGCCGCCTCAGGGCGGGCGCAAGCACCCCCATCAGGAGTTCATCCAGATCGACACCCACAACATCCTCTTTATCTGCGGCGGTGCCTTCGACGGTCTGGAGAAGATCATCGAGCAGCGTACCGATCGCAAGGGTATCGGCTTCGACGCCGTGGTGGAGAGCAAGGCTGAGCGCCGGACGGGCCAACTGCTGAAGGAGGTTCAGCCCCACGATCTGCTGAAATTCGGCATCATCCCGGAGCTGGTGGGCCGTATGCCGGTGATGGTGACCCTCAACGGTCTGGGCCGGGATGATCTGGTACAGATCCTCACCCAGCCGAAAAACGCACTGGTGAAGCAGTATCAGAAGCTTCTGGAATACGACGATGTGGAGCTGGTATTCCAGCCGGAGGCGCTGGACGCCGTGGCCGATCAGGCCATTCAGCGGAACATCGGCGCACGTGGCCTGCGGGCCGTGATGGAGGGACTTCTCACCAGGATCATGTACGAGATCCCCTCTGACCCCACCATCACCCGTGTGACCATCACGCCGGAGGCGGTCCTAAAGACCGGAGAGCCGGAGATCACCCGTGATCCCCAGCGCACGGAGCGGCCCGGTCGCACCCGTGACGGCAAGGCGGAGCACGATCCCTCCGCCCCGGCATCCTAACGAATCATGAGGAGAGGCGAACCCGTTCGTCTCTCCTCTTTTCCACAGCAAAGGAGACCAGTTATGAATACCATCAATATCCCCGTTCTGGCGCTGCGGGGCATGACCGCCTTCCCCGGCGAAACTGTAAGCTTCGACGTGGAGCGGGAGATTTCCATTTTTGCGCTGGACAACGCTATGGAGGGCGACCGTCGTCTGTTTCTGGTGACGCAGCGGAAGATCGGCGTCTCCGAGCCAGAGGAGCAGGATCTCTACGAGATCGGCACGGTGTGCCATGTGCTCAAGACCTCCGAGACTACGGTACGGGTGCTGGTGGAGGGTGAGCAGCGGGCGAGACTGCACCGCCTGTGGCAAACCTCCCCGTTTTTGCAGGCCAATGTGGAGCTGCTGGAGGATGCTCCCTACCGCAGCACCTCCCACACGGAGGCTCTGCTGCGGCAGACCTACTCCATCTTCGGTGCCTATAAGGAGCTGTCTCCCCAGATGTCCGACGAGGTGGTGGCGGAGGTGCTGGATCAGCGTGATCCCGGCCGTCTGGCGGATTTCATCGCCCAGAACCTGACCCTGCGGCATCAGGATCGGCAGCGGGTACTGGATCAACTGCACCCGGTGAAGCGGCTCCAGCTGATCAATGACATCCTCACCCACGAGGTGGACGTCATGGGTCTGGAGTTCGAGATGGAGCAGAAGGTGCGCCAGCGGGTGGCGCAGGTCCAGAAGGACATGATCCTCCGGGAGCAGCTGAAGGTGCTGCAGCACGAGCTGGGAGAGGACGGCGACGAGGAGCTGTCGGATTATGAGGCCCGCATCACCGCCCTGCACCTGCCGGAGGAGCTGCACCGCAAGCTCATGAAAGAGGTAGACCGGCTGGCCAAGCAGCCCTTCGGCAGCGCCGAGGGCTCCGTCATCCGCAACTATCTGGACGTGTGTCTGGAGCTGCCGTGGGGCAAGTACACCCGTGACCGGGCGGACGTGGCGCAGGCCCGGCGCATCCTTGACCGGGATCACTTCGGTCTGGAGCAGGTGAAGGAGCGTATTCTGGAGTTCGTGGCGGTGCGGCAGCTGAGTCCCGACTCCAAGGGGAAAATTCTCTGTCTGGTGGGCCCTCCCGGCGTGGGCAAGACCTCCATCGCCCTGTCGGTATCCAAGGCCCTGCATCGGAAGATGGCCCGGCTGAGTCTGGGCGGCGTCCGGGACGAGGCGGACATCCGGGGCCACCGCAAGACCTACATCGGCGCCATGCCGGGCCGCATCATCGACGCCATCTCCCGCAGCGGCTCCATGAATCCCCTGTTGGTGCTGGACGAGATCGACAAGCTGGGCAGCGATATGCGGGGCGACCCCGCCTCCGCCCTGCTGGAGGTGCTGGACAGCGAGCAGAACTACGCCTTCCGGGATCACTATCTGGAGATCCCGGTGGATCTGAGTCAGGTGCTGTTCATCACCACCGCCAACACCACCTCCACCATTCCCCGGCCCCTGCTGGACCGGATGGAGGTCATCGAGCTCACCAGCTACACCGACGAGGAGAAGCTGCAGATCGCCAAGCGCTATCTGCTGCCCCGGCAGATGAAGGAGCATGGGCTGAAAAAGACCCAGCTGCGCCTGTCGGACGACGCCATCCGGCAGATCATCTCCGGCTATACCAGAGAATCCGGCGTTCGACTGTTGGAGCGGCAGCTGGGCAAGGTGTGCCGCAAGACCGCCATGCGTCTGGTGGACGGTGGGGAGAAGCGGGTGAATGTGACCCCCGACTCCCTGCGGGAGCTGTTGGGCGTGGTGCGTTATCAGGACGGCGTACATAGCACACGGAATCAGGTGGGCGTGGTGAACGGTCTGGCCTGGACCGAGGTAGGCGGCGAAATTCTGGAGGTGGAGGCCGGCGTCATGGAGGGCTCCGGCAAGCTGGAGCTCACCGGCAATCTGGGTACCGTCATGCAGGAGTCCGTTCGGGCGGCGTTGACGTGCCTGCGGAGCCGGTGCGGCGAGCTGGGCATCGAGAAGGACTTTTACAAGACCCGTGACATCCACGTCCACTTCCCGGAGGGGGCGGTGCCTAAGGACGGCCCCTCCGCCGGCATCGCCATCACCACCGCCATGCTCTCCGCTCTGACGGGACGGAAGGTCCGGGGCGATGTGGCCATGACCGGCGAGGTGACGCTGCGGGGCCGGGTGCTGCCCATCGGCGGACTGAAGGAAAAGACCATGGCTGCTCTCCGCAGCGGCATCCGCACGGTGAACCTCCCCAAGGACAACGTCAAGGATCTGGAGGAGATCGACCAGACCGTCCGGGCGGCCCTGCACTTCGTGCCGGTGGAGAGCGTGGATCAGGTGTTTGCGGCAGCGTTGGTCCCCTCCCCTGCCGTGTCGGCGGTGGAGCATATGACCGCCCTGCCCATGGAACCGGCTGCCCCGACCCTGCGGGTCTAAGGCAGTCAGAGAAGGAGGCCATCATGACCATCAACTTCAACAAGGCGGAGTTCGTGCTGTCCGCCACCACCCAAAACGCCTTTATCCGGGACGGTCGGCCCCAAGTGACCTTTGCCGGGCGCTCCAACGTGGGCAAATCCTCCGTCATCAACCGGCTGCTGAACCGAAAGAACTTCGCACGGGTGGGCGCTACCCCCGGCAAGACCTCTCAGGTGAACTATTTCCGCATCGACGGCAAGCTCTACTTTACCGACCTGCCCGGCTACGGCTATGCCAAGGTCAGCAAGGAGGAACGGGAGCGCTGGGGCCGCCTGATGGAGAGCTACTTTCAGGAGCCGGGGCTTATCTCGCTGGGAGTCCTCATCGTAGACGCCCGGCACAAGCCCTCTGCGGACGACGTGACCATGTGCAATTGGTTCAAAGAGGCAGGCTGCCCCATGCTGGTGGTGGCCAACAAGGTGGACAAGCTGACAAAGCGGGAAGTAGAGCCAAATCTGGAGGTCATCCGCCAGACGCTGGAGCTTCCCCCCGACACGCCGCTGGTCCCCTTCTCCGCCGAGAAGGGCGACGGCAAGACGGAGGTGCTGTCCCTGCTGAGCCAGTTCTTCGCCTGAGTATGTTCCGTATCCCCCTGCCCTTCCCGGCAGGGGGATATCCGTACCCGGCCACGGGGGTGCCGTATCCGACCACGGGGTACCCTCCCCGGCGGAGCGGTTCCGGTACGGGATTGGCTTCCGGTGCGGAGGGAAATTTTCATCAAATATTGTATGAAAAGATTGTATTTTTTTCAAACTGTGATACAATCAGATGGAATGAGACTGCCCCCTGCGGGCAGAAGGCCCCTGTGAGGAAAAACTCTGCGGATAAAAGCGTCCCTTCGGGGACAGAAAGGCGGTTCCTGCTGTGATCTATCTGGATAATGCCGCCACCACCCTAAAAAAGCCCCCCTGTGTGGCGGAGGCGGTGGTGCGGGCTATGGCCACCATGGGCAACTCCGGGCGCAGCGCCCATCAGGAGGCGTTGGACGCTTCACGGGTCATCTACCGCACCCGTGAGCAGCTGGCCAAGCTGCTGGGCTGCTCCGCTGCGGAGCGGGTGGTGTTCACCTGCAACTCCACCGAGGCCCTGAACATCGCCATCGACGGGCTGTTCGCCCCCGGTGACCATGTGCTGTCCACCGACTGCGAGCACAACTCCGTGCTGCGGCCCCTGTACCGATTGGAGGGGGTGGAGGTGGACTTCCTGCCGGCGGACCGGCAAGGCTGCATCGACTACGACGACTTCTGCCGCCTGCTGCGGCCCAACACACGGGGCATCGTCTGCACCCACGGCTCCAACCTGACGGGGAATCTGCTGGACATCCGAACCATCGGCCGCTTTGCCAAGGAGCACGGCCTGCTGCTGGTGGTGGACGCCTCCCAGACGGCGGGGGTGTTCGACATCGACATGGAGGCCATGGGCATCGACGTGGTGTGCTTCACCGGTCACAAAAGCCTGCTGGGGCCGCAAGGTACCGGCGGACTGTGCATCGCTCCGGGGGTGGACATCCGCCCCTTCAAGGTGGGCGGCACCGGAGTGCAGACGTATCTGCCTCAGCAGCCGCCCCAGTACCCCACCCGGCTGGAGGCCGGCACCCTCAACGGCCACGGCATCGCCGGGCTGTCGGCGGCGCTGGACTATCTGGAGGAGACGGGGCTGGAGACCATCCGCAGCCATGAGCAGGCGCTGGCCCGGCAGTTTTACGAAGGGGTGTCCGCCATCCCCGGCGTCACCGTATACGGCGACTTCACCACATGGGACCGGGCGCCGGTGGTGTCTTTGAATATCCGGGACTATGACTCCTCTCAGGTCAGTGACGTGCTGGCGGAGCAGTTCTCCATCGCCACCCGGCCCGGCGCACATTGCGCCCCCCGGCTGCACCGGGCGCTGGGCACGATGGCACAGGGGGCCGTGCGGTTCAGCTTCGGCTGGTTCAACACGGAGGAGGAAACACAGGCCGCCATTGCGGCAGTCAGGAGCGTTGCAGAATGATCGAAAAAAAGCGTTGGCTTCTTATCACCTTCCACACCACCTCCGAGGCCATGGCCATGGAGCAGCGGTGTCAGGAGGCAGGCCTTGCGGGCCGGTTGATCCCCGTCCCCCGCACCATCACCGCCGACTGCGGCCTTGCATGGCGGGCAGAGCTGTCCCTGCGGCCGCAGCTGGAGGCTCTGACCCAGAGCATGGACGTGGCGGGCTACTACGAGCTGGAGCTGTAAGAAAACACCGCCCCATCCGGCAAAGCCGGGATGGGGCGGTGTTTTGTGTGTATGCCCCTCTCCTGCCGGTCTAGGAAGGGAAAGGGTTATTCTCCAAATAGAATCAGGCTTTTCCCTGTCCCAGCTTGCGTAGGCAACAAAAATATAGTATAATATCTTCGGATATCATGTGTAATTCCGATAAAATCAGCGCAATTTCGCAGAAGGAGACACGTCATGGCCAGCTTTATCGTCAACGGTCACCCCGTCACCGTGGAGAAAAATCAAAAACTCATCCGCTATCTGCGGGATACCCTGCACCTCACCTCTGTGAAGGACGGATGCAGCGAGGGTGCCTGCGGCACCTGCCATGTCCTCATTGACGGCAAGCCCACCAAGGCCTGCGTCCCCCAGACGGAGAAGCTGGAGGGGAAAAGCATCGTCACCGTGGAGGGGCTGTCCGACTGGGAGAAGCAGGTCTATGTCTTTGCCTTCGGTGAGGCGGGGGCCGTGCAGTGCGGCTTCTGCATCCCCGGCATGGTCATCTCCGCCAAGGCGCTGCTGGATGTCAACCCCGATCCCACCCGTGAGGAGGCGGCCTTCGCCATCCGCAACAACATCTGCCGCTGCACCGGATATGTGAAGATCATCGACGGCATCCTGCTGGCGGGTAAAATTTTCCGGGAGGGGAAGCTGCCGCAGCCCACCGCCGATGACTGGCAGATGGGCAGCCGGGTCCACCGGCTGGATGTGGCGGAGAAGGTGCTGGGCTACGGCCAATACCCCGACGACGTGTACGTGGACGGGATGTGCTACGGCAGTGCCGTCCGCAGCCAGTATGCCCGTGCCCGTGTGCTGTCCATCGATACCAGCGAGGCGGAGGCACTGCCCGGTGTGGTGTGCGTTCTGACCCAGAAGGACATCCCCGGCAAGGTGAATGTGGGCCACCTGAAAAAGGATCAGCCCACCATGATCGGCATCGGCGAGATCACCCACTATCTGGGGGACGCCGTGGCCTTGGTGTGTGCCCGTGACCGGGAGACGCTGGAGGAGGCCAAGAAGCTGGTGAAGGTGGCGTATGAGGTCCTCCCCGCCGTCCACAACCCGGAGGAGGCCGCTGCGCCGGATGCGCCGCTGGTCTTTGAAGAGGAGGAGAGCAACGTACAGGCGTATAAGCACGTCTCACGGGGCGATGCCGAGGGCGCCATCCGCCATTCCAAATACGTCCTTACGCAGCATTTCCACACCCCGTGGACGGAGCACGCCTTTCTGGAGCCGGAGTGCTGCGTGGCGCTGCCGCTGGAAAACGGCGGCGTGAAGCTGTTGACCACCGACCAGAGCTCCCACACCACCATGCACGAGTGCGCCTCCATGCTGGGAGTGGACTATGAGCACTGTCAGGTACAGAATATGCTGGTGGGCGGCGGCTTCGGCGGCAAGGAGGATATGTCCGTGCAGCACCATGCGGCGCTGCTGGCCTATGTGGCCCGTGTGCCGGTGAAGGTGAAGCTCACCCGGCAGGAATCCATCCTCATTCACCCCAAGCGCCACAGCTTTGACATGGACTTCACCATGGGCTGCGACGAAAACGGCATCATTCAGGGCGTCAAGGCCAGCGTGGTATCCGATACCGGCGCCTTTGCCTCTCTGGGCGGGCCGGTGCTGGAGCGGGCCTGCACCCACGCCGCCGGCCCCTACGCCTATGAGAATTTCGAGATCGAGGGCCACGCCTACTATACCAACAACCCCCCTGCCGGGGCCTTCCGGGGTTTCGGTGTCACCCAGACCTGCTTCTGCACGGAGACGCTGCTCAACGAGATGGCTGATCTGGTGGGCATCAGTCCGTGGGAGATCCGCTACCGCAACGCCATCCGCCCCGGCGGTGTGCTGCCCAACGGCCAGATCGTGGACGATTCCACCGGCCTTGTGGAGACACTGGAGGCTATCAAGCCCGCCTATGACGAGGCCGTCAAAAACGGCGATCCGGTGGGCATCGCCTGCGCCATGAAGAATGCCGGTGTGGGCGTAGGTATTCCCGACTGGGGCCGCTGCAAGCTGATCGTGGAGGCGGACGAGAAGGTGCATATCTACTCCGGCGCCTCCTGTATCGGGCAGGGGCTGGGTACCGTGCTGGTGCAGGTGGTGGTCACCAATACGGGGCTGCACCGGGACAACATCGTTTATGAGCGCAGCAACACATGGATCGCCCCGGACTCCGGCGACACCTCCGGCTCCCGCCAGACGCTGGTCACCGGTGAGGCCACCCGGCGGGCCTGCGAAAAGCTGTCGGCGGCGCTGGCGGGCAAGACCCTCCATGATCTGGTG
>OBJE01001473.1_pt1 | contig 12129 bp, 10 predicted proteins | sample 1519681 | NCBI WGS metagenome assembly OBJE01 (sample SAMEA3888898, study PRJEB22519) | human gut metagenome | biome: human gut; feature: human-associated habitat; material: faeces | place: Denmark | collected 2011 | reverse complement strand
GTAAAAGAGGAGATCGGCGAGTTTGAAGCTGAGGTGGAGAACATGGATAAGGAGAAGGCGGAAGCGGAATTCGGTGATGTAATGTTCAGTCTTATAAACGCGGCCCGCCTTTACAAGATTAATCCGGATAATGCATTGGAACTCACTAACCAGAAGTTTATCCGTCGTTTCAATTACTTAGAGGAACACACCATCAAACAGGGAAAGAACTTGAAGGATATGACTTTGGAAGAAATGGATGCTATATGGAATGAGGCTAAAAAGGAAGAAAAATAGTAGGGTTAGAATTGTTTTTTATGATGTGTGTTATTTTTGTCTTGCTTGTTTTTCTGTTTTAATCAATAAAGGGTATTGTATTTATTCTAGGTAATTTAATGTATGGTGATATCAAATTGTGTTCTATAAGAATGAGGGGTTGTCTTTTTTTATGACAGCTCCCCATTCTTTATAAAATAAGTTTTACATGAATTTTATTCTACCCATTCTTTGATGGCTTGTGAAGGATCAGGATTTAAAACTGCACCTTTGTTGAATACATTTTCATAAAGACTGATAAAGATATTCATCCAGGGCGCACAGTAGCCTTCTATTGAATTAAATCGATATCCGATAGGAGCATTAGTACCTGGATAACCACGAACAACTTGTAACTCTAACCGTTTGTAATCCCAAAAGATGATCCCTTCACCCCAGAATTCAATACGTTTCTGTTCAACAACCTTCTTTTGAAACTCTTTTAGATCATTTACTTTACATGTATAGCTACCCACAGAAGTATTATAACGAAATGTATTTACGAAATCTTCTAATTTAGAAATACCGGCTGCTAATCCTTGGCTCATTCCTATTGCTTCGGCTTCGATTAAATACATTTCCTCTATACGCATTAACGGATAGTCAACGGCAGCTCCGATTGTATAATCGTTCATTTCTCCATTTTTAGGTCGGAATTTGATACCTGTATATGGAGGCATATCAGCGAAATCATCATCGGTCAACAAAGTTTTATATTTAGTTCCGGGAGCTTTGTGTGCATCTTCAGGAGCAATCCAAGTTGTTTTTCGCCAGTCTGCATTTGGTATTTGATCGAACAATTTTTTGCCGATAAGCTTGTATCCTTGCCATTTTCGGTTACCGTAACCGAAAGTTTGTTCAGGACACATGCTTCCGGCAAAGTTGAGCCAATAGCTATGTACATCCTCGGTAGTCATGATGGATCCCCATACCCATGAATTGGTTAGTACACTGTTGAAGCCGGTAGTATAGCTGTCTCCACCAAACCATTCCTTTTCGGTCAGAGGCATTGCTCCGCTTTCGTTAATGACTTTGCGTGCGTATTCGGCTGCTTTAGTGAAACAAGTTTCTTTTGATGCAATGTTTAAATCTGTATTGTTGTTTAGGGTGTTGAGATCTTCAGGGTAAAGTTCGAAACGAGATCCCATTTCCAGCCACATACGTGCCATCAGACCATGGACAACCGGGGTACAGGGCAAGTTTTTGGTTGGGCGTTGATAATCACTCAAAAGCTCCTCAGCTGAGGCTAGATCATCTAATATGAATTTGTATACGGCATAGAAGGGAGCACGTGGATTATTACGCCCTTCTTCTTCTGTGGTTTCATCGGTAATAATGGGTACGGTTATGCCATATAAATTTTTACTGGCTGCTTCTGCATCTAATTTCTCTACTCCTGTTTTTTTATATTCATACATTCGGACTAAGTCCATGTATATCATGGCTCTATAAGATAGGCATATACCTTTATAATACTTGTTTTCGGGTGCATCATCTGCTTTTTCTAAAGCACTCAGTGCATTATTTACATTATTCAGAAACTTGTAGTTATAATACCAAATGGTATTGACAACATCAGCATCACCCAAATCATTACATACTCCATAAGTATCAAAAAAGTCAAATTTGGGTTCGTGGCAGAAGAAGTCTTCGCATGCACTTTCTCTGATTAAATTATATCCACTATATCCAAAATCATGATAAAATTGTGGACCGTAACTTCTAAATGCATTAATAAATGCGACTACTGAGTTTACCATTGCGCTGATAGCTTGGTCAGATTTTCCTATTTGGTCTATGGTAGCTGTGCTACTTTCTGGAAATACCTCTTCGATACAACTGTTTAAGCTTAATGCTGATGACAGACATGCAGCAATCATTAGTTTGGTAATATATTTCTTTTTCATATTTTTGATTGTTTATGTGTTGATTAGAATTGTAAACTTAGACCGGCGGAGAATGCGCGTACGGCTGAATATTCTCCGGATGAATCTTTATTTCCGTTCCATGTTACGCGTGAATCGAAACCTTTTCTTTTTGACCAATAATAAACATTGTCGCAGGCCACATAAATGCGCAGATTAGTTAGATATAGACTTCTAAGTGTTTTTTTTGAAAAAGTATATCCTAATTGAATGTTTTGAATACTTATGGAAGATGCATTAGTTAGAAACCTGTCGGATGTTTTTACACTGTACAGGTCATTGAATTGCCATTGTGGAATATCACTTTGAGTATTCTCCGGGCTCCATGCTTTATAAATATCTTTGTGAACATTATATCCTAAATGAGTTGAAGTAGGAGGTGACATTAATGCTTGGTAACCATAGTCGTATGCCTGACCTCCTATACTGTAGTTTATTTGTGCAGAGAAATCAAAACCATAAAATGAAAGAGAGGTATTGATACCACCGTATAGGTCTGGAACAGCGTCACCACATAAGTATAGATCAGCTTGAGAATAGGTTGTTGTTGTTTTCATCTCACCGGTTTGCTTATCTGTATAATACCATTGTGGTTTGCCTTCTTCGGACACACCTGCATATTTTTGAACATAGTTAGTATACATTGGAAGTCCTTCTCCGTAATAATACAGACCGTTTACATAACCGGCATGTCCATCTATAATGTCTGTTTTTTTACTTTCTGCAAGACGGCTGATCTTATTTCTATAATGTGTTGCATTAAAGCCAATATTCCATGTTACGTTTCTAGTCTTGACTGGTATATATTTTAAATCAATTTCAACACCTTTGTTATTCATGTCACCAATATTGTCATAATAGCCTGAGTACCCTAATGATAAAGGTACAGAAAAACGGTTAAGCATATCAGTTGTTCTGCGATTGAAATATTCTATGCTACCACTTAATCTGCCTTTTAATAGTTCGAATTCTATACCTAAATTTATATTTGTATTGGTTTCCCAGGTAATATTTTTATTTCCTTTTCTGGAAAAACCTAATGATAACTCATTATTGCTGTTCTTGATATTGTAAGTATCTACATATAAGAAATCGTCTATTCTGTCATTACCCTGTTGACCTACAGAAAACTTTAGTTTTAATAAATCGAGCCATTTAATGTCATCCAACCATTTTTCTTTGGTAAGAATCCAAGCAGTTCCCACAGAGTAGAAATTACCCCAGCGATTATCCGGGTGAAAGCGGGAAGAGGCATCGCGCCGGTAAGAAAGTTGGAAAAAATATTTGCCGTCATAGTCGTACATACCTCGGAATAAATATCCTTCAGTATTGTATTTACTCTTATAGGATGACTCATCGTTGGTACCACTGATGGCACCGTTTAATTCTTGATTCTGAAAAAAAGAGAACATACTGTTTTTGGCTGCGTATAATTCTTCATAAACGTTATTAAAGCTTTCATGACCTGCCATCAATGAAACGTTATGTAATCCGAAGCTATGATTATAATTTAATATTTGTTGTAGGTTGAGGGTTGTTCGACGCCAATGCTGGACATTGATGCTTCCATTCAAAGAATTTGCTGTTCCATAAAAAGGATTTAAAGCATTTTTGTACCGGCTGTCACGTATCGAAGTGCCTGCATTGAATGTGAATTTGAAGTCTTTCAGGAAATTAATATCTATAAATGCGTCTCCATTCAAAGTATTTGCAGAGGTGTTATATGTATCGAGCTGACTTAATTTTATTCCGTTAGAGTTCGGGTTGATAGGACGGTTTAGAGGACCTTGGTTGGATACTCCGAAATCGTACATGTCACCATTTTTATCCTGCATGATCTTACCATTTGTATCACGTAGGTAAAGTGGATATATGGGAGCTGTATTGAAAGCTTGGCTAAAACCGCCAGCGGCTGAATTCTGTATTGAATGTGTATAACTGATGTTGGCGCCAAATCTCATCCACGGTTTAGCCTGATATGTGGTTTTCAAACGACCGGTGATACGGCTATAATCAGATCCTTCTGCTATACCGTCTTCATCTAAATATCCAAAAGAAGCATAGATTTGTGCTTTATCACTTCCGCCTGAAATATTGACGTTGTATTCTTGGCGTAATGCTGTATGATATACAGCATCGACCCATTTGTCGGGAGTGAGATAATAACCGTTTACTATCCGTCCTAATTTTGCATTAGGATTAAGAAGACCGTTTTTACCAATCAGATATTCTCCTTCAGGATATGAATATACGTTGTAGGATAAACCACCGGTTTGACTGTTGGTTCCTATCATATTAGTATTTGCGCTGACATATGCTTGGTCAGGAGTTTGTCCTTGGGCATTTAAATAATAATTGTATAATGCTTTATAGTGTGCTTGATAATATTCTCTTGGATCTTTTATGTAGTCATATTCTATTTCACCACGGGTATTGGCACTCCATTTAGCGTCTACTGTGATTTTTGCATCGCCTGCTTTGGCTGATTTTGTTGTTATAATTATGACACCGTTAGCACCTCGAGCACCATAAAGAGCTGTGGATGCTGCATCTTTTAGTACAGAAATAGATTCTACATCTGCTGGATTGATGTTATTCCATCCTCCTTCGTATGGCATACCGTCTAATACGATGAGGGGATCTGTTTTTGCGCTCATTGAACTGATGCCACGTATCAGAATGCTTGGAGTTTCTCCAGGCTGCCCATTTGTCATTGTCATTTGTAGGCCTGCCACTTGTCCAGATAAACTTTCTATGACATTAGTAACCGGACGTTTAGTTATTTGTTCTGTATGAATCATTTTGGCAGATCCTGTAAAAGCTGATTTTTTTGCAGTACCATAAGCAACTACCAAAACTTCTTCCATCACTTCTGTTGTTGAAGTCATAACAATTTTCATTTCCGGCTTGATGGTTACTTCTTGGGTTTCCATTCCAATGAAAGAAACAATAATTGTTTTGTTGGTAGGTGAGATGTTTGTAAGTGTGAACTGACCATTGATGTCGGTGATTGTTCCATTGGTTGTTCCTTTTACCAATACGGAAGCTCCGATTACCGGTTCGTTGTTTTCGCTTGAGATAACGGTTCCTTTCACTGTTACCTGTGCTTGTGCATGGCTTATTCCTACGAATAAGCATACGAATAGTAGTAATAGTGTCTTTTTCATAATGTTTGTAATAGATTTGTGAGTTTATGGTTTGTACAAACCTAGGAATAAAATATAATAAATCAAAATATTTTCGATGGTAAATGTTTAAAAATAAAAGTATATTCTAATCAATGTAATAAAAACTTAAACAAGCAAGAAAATTAACTTGTTTTTATAAAAGAAACATCTTAATCATTTTGTCGTTCCGATGAACTTTTTAAATACAAAAATCCCCAAATCTAAGTTGATTGATAGATTTGGGGAAAAAGTTGGAAATATCTCTTGTTGCTTTTATTTTTTTTGAGATTGGTGCATAATTTTTAAGATATCACGGTGGAATTTAATCTCTGCACGTTGTAACTTATATATTTTCTTGGGAGATAAGATTTTTTTAAAGCGCTGTAGATATTCCAAATCCAATTTATCGGCTTCAATCCTTGCTTTGACAATACCTTCTATAATTTGTTCGTATTCGGCATCGGTTGTTTTAGGATTTTTGCCTTTGCGTGCTTGCTCCCATGCTTTATCATTTACTGTTTTTTTACGGTCTTGTAATTCGAAGTAGATAGGGAAGAATTTAGTGGCCTCTTCTTGCGTTATTTCTGCTTTTTGCGTGAGATATGCTTCTTGTCTAGCTCTGAATTCTTCTTTGGTGAAACCAGGTTTCTTTTTGTCTTGCGCCTGTAGCGAAATGCTTATATATAAAGTGATAAGCAAGGTTGCCAGTCTTTGTATCATGTGGTTATTATTTAATTATACATATCTGAATTTGCATCTGTCAAGTATTGATAGAGCGTATAATCATCCATCATGGAATGATCTAAAATCGTTTCAATATATTCGTCTGAGAATTGTTCAGTTTCCGCTGCTGTAAAAATAGGAGTGTCTTGTTTAGGGGGACCTACAATAACTCTGACGCTGAACATCAATCCACAAAACATAGCTGCCATATATATCCAAGGCTTGATACGTTGCCAAGTAGTTATTGTTTCTTGCGGAGTAGAAGTTTGTTCCTTCTCCGGCAATTTATTCATCAACTCTTTTGAGAAGTTGTCGAAATAACCTTCGGGTACCATGAATGGATTTTTTGTCCCGCATTTTTTTAATAGTTCATCTTCTTCCTTCATAGTGGTTCTCCTTTCTTTGTTAGATACATTTCTTTTAAAAAGGTTTAAAGGCATTCTTTTAAAAAGTTCTCTATTTTTTTCACTGCATGGTGGTAGGAGGCTTTCAGTGCCCCTATACTTGTTCCTAATATTTCAGACATGTCTTCATATTTCATTTCTTGAAAATATTTTAAATTGAATACTATACGCTGTTTTTCAGGAAGCGTCAGTAATGCTTTTTGAAATAATATTTGAGTTTCATCTCCATTAAAATATGTATCACTTTCCAGTTTGTTCACCATATCTGCATCAGCGTCGTCTATGGATAATTGGTTGGTGGCACGTTGTTTATTTAAAAAGGTCAAGCATTCATTCAAAGCTATGCGGTAAAGCCAGGTCGATATTTTGGCTTCGGCACGAAAATACTCTAGATTAGTCCATGCTTTGATAAATGTATTCTGTAACAGATCATTGGCATCTTCATGAGAAAGTACCATCCGGCGTATCTGCCAATATAGCTGTTCGCTGTATTCGTTGACAATACATTCGAAGGCTTCTTTTTGTCGTGCCGGGTCCTGTAATAACGCTATTATTTCTTTCTCATTATAAGTGTTCATGTTCCTATTTTTAAATTAGATATCCGGTTTATGTTATGGTTTAATGGATTCTATTGAAATTTTTAATGTTTCCCGTGCAAGTAGAGTGTTAGGAAAAATATCCGATGCTTCCTGTAACAATATGCTTTCATCTTCGTAGCGGGCTGAAAAATGTCCTATAAGAAGTTGTTTTACTTTTGCGGTACGGGCGATTTCTCCAGCTTGCGAAGCAGTTGTGTGAAAGGTTTCTTTCGCACGGGCTTGTTCGCTTTGTGCAAAGGTGGCTTCATGAAATAACAGGTCCACTCCGTATATTTGTTCTATGATACGTGGCAAATAAATAGTATCTGAACAATAGGCATATCGGCGGGGAAGGGCAGAAGGGATAGTCAATTTGTTGTTTGGTACTATTTTTCCGTCCGGTAATGTGTAATCGGCGCCATTCTTTATCCGGTTGAGTTCGTATACGGGGATTTCATAAAAGTCAATCATGTCGCGACGAATATGGGCGGGGGGCTGTTTCTCTGAAAAGAGGAATCCGCATGTTGGTATCCGATGACGTAAGGGAATTGTTTCTATGGTTAGCGAACGGTCATCATAAATTATTTCAGCTTTGCCCGGATCAAAAGTTTGGAAAACGACTTTGTAACTCATACCTTTGCAAAAAAAGTCGAGTTGCGGAGTAAGAAGACGTTCTAATTCTGCGTGACAGTGAATATAGAGTGTGGCTGTCCTTCCCAGCATACCGAAAGTTGATATCAGTCCCATTAGTCCGAAACAATGATCACCGTGCAAATGTGAAATGAATATATGGTTTAGCCGGGTGAATTTCAGTTTTGATTTGCGTAATTGCATCTGTGCTCCTTCGCCACAGTCTATCATAAATAGTTTTTCACGGATATTTACGACTTGTGATGTCGCAAAATGCCGTGTGGTCGGCAATGCTGACCCGCATCCTAATATATGTACTTCAAATTTCTCCATCGTTACAAAGATACTATCTTTTTTGAATGGAAAATAAAAAATGCCGTAAAAACGGCATTATAGGATTGAACTATTTCTTAAGTTTTATTTTCACAGCATTCATGCCACGTGACCCTTTTTCTAGTTCAAAAGTCACGATGTTATTTTCTATGATATTGTCTATCAGTCCACTAATATGAAAGAAGTATTTCTCTGCATTCTTCAAATCTTTTACAAATCCATATCCTTTGGATACATTGAAGTGTTCTATTCTTCCTTCATGTACTAGTTCTATCGGTTCTCCAGTTCTACGAGGAGTTGAAACTTCAATGGTGAACATATCCACTTCTTGTGGTTTATTATTAGGAGTGGGAGGAGTATCGGTTATCATACCGTTCTCGTCTACATAGGCAATCATATCTTCAAAGGAAGATGTGCCGTTACTTTTTCTTTCTTCTTTTTTTTGCTGTTTTGCTAAACGCTTTTCTTGTTTTTTCTTTTCTAGATCTCGTTTGGTAAATGAAATAGGTTTCGCCATTTGATTCTTTTTAAATTAGTAATATACAGTTCGGCCTGCTACGGGGAAGTGTATGGAATTAATAGTGAGGTAATAAGAAAACGGGGGAGAAGTCGTTATGAAATACTAACTCGAAATTTTATTACTCTATAAAGATACGGTTTTATTACGGATATCCCATAGAATATTTTCCTTTTTAAGAAATAATGGCATAAAAAAAGGATGCATTTATTAAAATGCATCCTTTTGGCTTATCTTAAAGTAAACTGATTACTTCTTTTTGTTTTCCAACTGTTCTTTCAAAGCAGCCAAAGCATCGATATCGCCTAAAGTGGTAGAGGCTGCCTGATTTTGGATAGCAGGAGCTTCTTCTCTCTTAGTTGTTTTCTTTGCATTAGAAGCTGCTTTCTTTTCAGCTCTTTCTTCTGCCTTGGCAGCATCTTCGAAAATGCGGCTGTGAGACAGGATGATTCTCTTGGCATCCTTGTTGAATTCAATTACTTTGAATGACAGTTTTTCATCCAATTGGGCTTGAGAGCCATCTTCTTTTACCAAGTGTTTCGGAGTTGCAAAACCTTCTACACCATAAGGAAGAGCTACAACAGCACCCTTATCCAACATTTCGATGATAGTACCTTCGTGTACAGAACCTACAGTAAATACAGTTTCGAATACATCCCAAGGATTTTCTTCCAACTGTTTGTGACCAAGGCTCAAGCGACGGTTTTCTTTGTCGATTTCCAATACCTGAACTTCGATGTCTGCACCGATCTGAGTGAATTCAGAAGGATGTTTCACTTTCTTAGTCCAAGACAAGTCAGAGATGTGGATCAATCCGTCTACACCTTCTTCGATTTCTACGAATACACCGAAGTTAGTGAAGTTACGAACTTTTGCAGTGTGCTTGGAACCTACAGGATACTTTTCTTCGATAGTTTCCCATGGATCTTGTTTCAGCTGTTTGATACCCAAAGACATCTTACGTTCGTCACGGTCAAGTGTCAGGATAACAGCTTCTACTTCGTCACCTACCTTCATGAAATCCTGAGCAGAACGCAAGTGCTGTGACCAAGACATTTCAGATACGTGGATCAAACCTTCTACGCCCGGAGCGATTTCGATGAATGCACCGTAGTCAGCCATAACGACTACTTTACCTTTCACCTTGTCACCTACCTGCAGGTTAGCATCCAAAGCATCCCATGGGTGCGGAGTCAGTTGTTTCAAACCAAGAGCGATACGTTTCTTTTCGTCATCGAAGTCAAGGATAACAACGTTCAACTTCTGGTCGAGTTCTACAACTTCTTTCGGATCGCTTACACGGCCCCAAGACAGGTCAGTGATGTGAATCAAACCGTCTACGCCACCAAGGTCGATGAATACACCGTATGATGTGATATTTTTAACAGTACCTTCCAGTACTTGTCCTTTTTCAAGTTTACCGATGATTTCTTTCTTCTGCTGTTCAAGTTCAGCTTCGATAAGAGCTTTGTGAGAAACAACAACGTTTTTGAATTCCTGGTTGATTTTAACCACTTTGAATTCCATTGTCTTACCTACAAATACATCGTAGTCGCGGATAGGTTTCACATCAATTTGAGAACCCGGCAAGAATGCTTCGATACCGAATACGTCCACAATCATACCACCCTTAGTGCGGCACTTGATGTAACCCTTAATAATTTCTTCATTTTCAAGAGCAGCGTTTACGCGGTCCCAAGAACGAGTAGCACGTGCTTTTTTGTGTGACAGAATTAACTGTCCTTTCTTGTCTTCCTGATTTTCAATGTATACTTCTACAGTATCACCTATTTTCAAATCTGGATTGTAACGGAATTCATTTAAAGGAATGATACCGTCTGATTTGTAGCCGATATTGACAACTACTTCGCGTTTGTTCATTGCAATAACAGTACCGTCTACAACCTCGCGGTCGTTTACTTTGTTCAGCGTACCGTCATAAGCTTTTTCAAGATCTTCGTGGCTCATGCTGGTTACAGCTTCGCCGTTTTCATAAGCATCCCAGTTGAAATCTTCAACAGGAGTGATGTTTTTTAAATTTTCCATTAATAAAATTGTTAAAATTCTCAGTTAATTACGTTAGACATTATATTGTTTATCTAATTTCGGGCGCAAAGATACAACAAAATACTGAAACACAAACAAGTTTGCTGAAATTTCTTGCTGATTAAAATTTAAATGGGATATAATCGTTGTTTTTAATTTATGTTTGTACATTTGTAGAAATTTAACCTATTAAAATATGGTAGCGTTCATTTTAGTTTGTTTCTACTTTTAGGTTTTTTATGGGAGATAAGAAAGAGGAAAAGTTTGGAAAAGGAGTTCGTTAAGAAGAAAAATAAGGTGTGTTCCGTGAAAGAATTTTCGGATACCATATTGTATAATGTGGATGCATATATAATTTGGGTTGATCGGAATTTTTTGGTTGAAAAGACCAATTACTATAATTTGAATAATACTTCTGAAAGATAAGCGGAAAGTAATGTCCAGAGGCTTTAACGGTTATTTGTTCAAGCCTCTGAACAAAGAAGCTTTGTTTAATATGCTTCGCCAAATGGATATTTAATCTTCCAAAGAGTAATCAATGGTGGTTACAACACGGATACGTTTGATGTAAGGAGTATTGGCATCACGATCCTCGATACTGAATTGTCCCTGATAAGCTCTTTTTATCTTACCAAGTTCGCTGTCCGAGTCCTTGGCGAATTTAATAGCTGCCGCCCGTGCGTTTTTAGTTGCTTCCTCTATCATTTGAGGCTTGATGTCGTTTAAACCGGTATAGTCATATTGCACATTGTAACGATAATCTCCACCGGTAATAGCGATACCTTGCTTTAAGAGTTCGCTTTGTTCGCTGATCATCTTTCTCACCAGATCTACTTTAGTTGAAGTAACCGTGATGACAGAGGTCACATTATAGCGGAAGGGAACTGAATTATTATTATAACGTTCAGCTTGCATGTCTATAATTTCCGGTGCATTGATACTGATTTCGTTTTCAGTGATTCCTTTCTGTTTCAAGAAGCCGACAATTGTTTGGTTGGTTGTATTTATTTTGTTATATAAGGTCGGGAGATCATTTCCCAGGTCTTTATACATTAAAGGCCAAGTTACTTTATTAGCTGGCACCTCCATTTCTGCCAGACCTTTCACATTCACTACTCTGTCTTTACCAGAGAAAGTGTCCAATCCCTGTTTGATAAAATACCCCATCACCAACATGCCTATAGCAAGGATGACGGCTTCTTGTTTCCAACTTTTCATACTTCAGTCGTTTTTAGTGATACAATTATTTGTTTTGTAAGCGTCAAATGCCTTTTTAACAGAGCCCTGTTCTTGCAGCAATTGTTTTGCTTCTGCTTTATTAATATGTAATTCGTCAATTAGCATTTGTACTCCTCGGTCTACTAGTTTTTGATTGCTGAGTTGCATGTTTACCATCCGGTTTCCTTTTACTCTGCCTAGTTTTATCATGACGGTGGTACTTATCATATTCAGTATCATTTTTTGCCCTGTGCCGCTCTTCATGCGCGAGCTGCCTGTGATAAATTCCGGACC
>OBJE01001471.1_pt1 | contig 12144 bp, 4 predicted proteins | sample 1519681 | NCBI WGS metagenome assembly OBJE01 (sample SAMEA3888898, study PRJEB22519) | human gut metagenome | biome: human gut; feature: human-associated habitat; material: faeces | place: Denmark | collected 2011 | reverse complement strand
GCAAACTGGGGATTGATTATGAACCAGTTTATGCTTATCTTTGAAAACAGAATCCAGATATAAGAAGAAACTTACAGCTGAATCCTGTTTCCATTTACACAAAATTTTGGACAGTGTCTTTCAGACTAAACTAAAAAACGGACGCAGCTTAAATATTGTTGCGTCCGCTGCATTTTATCGACCAGCCATCTCCAAATTAGTAATTGAGTAAGCCGTAACATACAAATACATTGCCACGGCTACTTTGACGGCAGCATTAACCTCCTCTTCATTCGACAATGGCGCATTGTGTGCTTCTTCATTCCTCCAGTTTCTTAGCAACTGCAAATAGCTCGAAAATTTTTTGCTATCGTCATCTTTGGCATATTTCAAGTTCCATAGACATTTGAATGCGTGTATGGCATCAGCTAATGTAGCATCTTTTCCATCTCGACCTTCCAACTCCTCATCGTTAATCAAAAAATATGTCTTTTTCAAAAATGCTTCATATTTTTGTACCAATGAAGAGAAAAACGCCTGCTTCACTATTGGTGTGATAGTTTTGCTGGTGTATAAATTGTTCAAAGCTTCTTTAAGCAAGACGTCTATTCCGTCAAATTTGGGTATGCTTGTAGTATTCAGTATGAAGAACAAGTTGTCTATTATTTCCGACAATGGACGCATCGTCTTGCACACAGTTTTAAACTCGTCTGCCATTGCCTCTGCGATTTTGTCTTTTAACACCTCTTCGTCATAAATAAGGTTTGAAGCCGATGCCGTCTGTCTTGCAACTGCTTGTACAAACTTGTTGATTAACACGAAAGAAAAGCCTTTCTCCTTGTCAAGGGTCTCCTTGAAATTCAAGTATTTGTCAATCTGGTCTACAATGGTATCATCGAACTTTTCTTTTACTATGTTCATCAAAACATCATAAGAGTTTCCCGCCCTGAAAGCGTCAAGCACCTCTGGGTCTTTCAGCAATTCTTCCCATAGCTGTTTGATAATCTTGTCATTTTCGTTCAATATTCCCACAAATGGACTGTTCACCATGTCGAGCAATTCTGCCACAGACCTTTTCTCTTCGTCTTTCTTCGAGCCTACTTCACCAATGCGTGTAGCTTTCAACTCTTCAGGCTTGTCTTCCAGTTTCAAAGCCCCATCAAACGACATCTGTATTCGGAGCTTATCGAGGTCGATAAGTCCTAACAATTCCATCGGCAATGTTTCTTTTGTATAAGGCAAGAACTTGTAAAACACCTTGCAGAATACGTAAAACTTTTCCAACTCCGGGTCAGTGAATGTCATCAACTGAGCCAAGAAACCATATTGGCGGACAAACCTATTTACTTGTTTTCTGTATTTGTCTCTGTCCTCGTCCGTCATAGGCTTTATCCGTTCGTCAACTATTTTTGTTAGTATTGATGGAACTGCCTGAACCTCATCCTTGACAAGCAACTTCTCACATACTGTGTTCATCTCTTTTTCGCTAAACAAGTTCCAACGTTCCACGTCTTCCTTAAGACCATAGACACGCTGGGTGTCAACATCTCCTGTCAGCGTGATTTCAGTGTAATACCCTTGAAATGCCTTCCGCACAGTTTCCGCATCATTGCGGAAATCTATCACGAGCGTATCTTCTTTGTATGGCCAATATGTCCTGTTAAGTCGTGAAAGAGTCTGTATGCACTGTATGCCGCCTAATGTGCGGTCTACAAACATAGTGTGCAGCAACTTTTGGTCAAAGCCCGTCTGGAACTTTTCAGCCACGATGAGTATTTTGTAATCGTCTTCCTTGAACTTCTCGGCAATATCATTGTCCGTTACGTTGTCATCGTTCATATTTGCCTCGGTGCATTTACGGCCGTTTGAATCTGTCACCTCGCCAGAGAAAGCCACCAACGTCTTTATCACACCATTGTATTCTTCACGGATAATGCGGTCTATTATTTGCTTGTAGTCGGCTGCTGCTTGACGCGAATCGCAAACCACCATCGCCTTTGCCTGATGGTTTATCTTATTTATGGTATGTTTCATGAATTGGTCCATTATCATGCTGGCCTTTCTAAGCTTAATGTATTTGTCCTTTCCCAAATACGAGCCAATGACCCTGAGAGCCTTTTTCTCCTCAAACAGCTTTTCCTTGTCCTTGTTAGGGTCTTTTTCTACCAATTCAAACATTGTTTTGTAACTCTTGTAATTTTGTGTTACATCAAGGATGAATTTTTCATCGATGGCTTGTTTCATCGAATAAACATCGTGTGCCGTCTTGCCGTCCTTGCCATACAGGGCAAACGTCTTGTCTTTCGGCGTAGCGGTGAAAGCAAAGTAAGAGATGTGCTTCATCATTTTTCGATAGTTTTGGCTTTGTGCCATAATTGCGTCAAGCGGACTATCGTATTCATCGGGGTCAAAATCTATGTCCTTCAGGTCCTCGTCTGTTGTCAATGCGCTCATCAGATCCTTTGCTGCCTCATTGCCAACAGTAGTGTGAGCCTCATCTACTATTATGGCATACTTTTTTGATTGCTCATGCTTGAGGTAATCGAGTGCGTATGCGAATTTCTGCACTGTGGATATTATTATCCGGTTCTCGCTGTTGAGCGCATCAGCCAGTTTTTTTGAACCTTTGCGTATGTCTTTCACTGTTCCAGCCGTTGTTTCAAAGTTCACTACGTCTTCTGCCATGTTGCGGTTCAGCACAATTCTGTCGGTTACCATAATTATGCTGTCGAATATTGATGTGCCGTCGGCATATGTCATGTTGGCAAGTTGGTGTGCAAGCCAAGCCATTGTCTTCGTTTTACCCGACCCTGCAGAATGTTGTATCAGATAATTATGCCCTGGTCCTTCTTCCCTTACCAATCTACGCAATTTCCTCACAGCCCGAAGTTGATGGAAACGTGGGAATATTGTCACCTCACGACGGCACTGTTGCTTTGTTTCTTTGTCTTCGTATGTTTCCTCATAATGCTTTATGAAGTTTTCAAGAAGGTCAAGCAAAGAGTCTGCCTGCAAGATGTCTTTCCACATATACGCTGTAGGGTATTCTCCATCTATCGGCGGATTTACAGTTTCTCTGTTGAAAGGAAGGAATGTAGTTGCGGCACCTGCAAGTTTTGTTGTCATGAACACATATCGGTTGTCCATTACGAAGTGTACAAGGCAATTTCGCAACATTCGGTTTCCCGGATTGCGGTGTTGCCTGTATTGATTTATGCCGTCAGTGTAGTTCTGTCCTGTTCCATCGTTTTTCAGTTCCATAGTAAACAGCGGTATGCCGTTGAGCAGGATGCAAAGGTCAAGCTCATTAGCACTGTCGCTGGCACCTGTGGAATACCTCATTTGCCTAACAACACTGAACACGTTGGCTCGGTACAGATGGTAATTGTCTGAATTTTCGCCATCAAGCACTGGCTTAAACTGGGCAAACTTAAATTTTGCGCCACTCACCGTAAAACCTTTGCGTACTATGTGCAGAATGTTTTCGCCACGGTCTATCCGCTTGTTATATTCTCTTATTACTGTTTCGGCTTCATGGCCAGGAAAATTCTTTGTCAACTTGTGCCAAGCCAAGGGCTGTTGGCGGAGAAAACGCTCCACCATCTCTGGGTCACAAAGCCGCTCAATGTCAAATTCTGCGCTTGACCTGCTATTGTAAAGGTCGCTGCCGGCAAGGTAGCTGGCTATATGCTCCTCAAATTGTGTCTCGTTCAATGGGTTCATTCTTGTTCTTTCCTTATTTCTTTATTTTTGCTTTATGTTCATTGTTAAGAGCTTTTGGGTTGATGGAATCTACTTTTAGAAAAAGTTTTACCTCTTCCTCAAAATTCATCGTAATGTCATTCTTGTGTTTTTTCCACCACTTATAAAATTCAACGGGGTGGTCTTGATATGGCACTGAGGCCTGCACAAGACCATCATATTTGGGAAAATTTATTTTTAGCCTTAATCTCATGAAGTCGCGGTAATAAGGAAAATAATCCAACCGCAACTTGTTTTGCAGCACTTTAAAGTCGTCCGGGCTAATTGTTATATGGTATTCCTCAATGGTGCGGTGCAAGGCCACTGGATCGTCTATCAGCCACCTCTTCACAGGTTTTGTCAGATGTTCGATTGTGAGATATGAGTTTTTGTCATAAAATGCGTTTTCCTTTGGTTTGAACGTTTCCATACGATGTGCATTGTCTGACTTGGAGACATCTTCATCGGTAAGAATAACGCCCTGGTTGTTTTTCAAGTATTCCAATATGTCAACATGGTTCGACATGATTCCTGGATATTTTTCAAACAATTCATCATTCGACATGCCCAAGAAGAAATCTTCTATCATGTCCCATCTTTTGTCATTGCTGAAATAATGGGTGAAAAAATGTTCAAACAACTCACAACTAAACTTGTGGCGGTTTTTCACCGATTCAAGAATAACGTTCGTGTAAGAATTGCTTTCAGAGTCTTTTTCTACTCTTCGCGGGTCATTCAGACGCAAGAATATTTTAGGGTCGTCACCTCCTGTCGACTCAAAAGTGCCAAGGTCAAGTATCTCCAACAACGACCCGAGGCGAATGTGATTTTTTAATGGGATATCATTAGTTGAAAGGTATCTGTCAACCGATTTGTATGGATTCCCGTCAAACAGTTTTGAAAAAATACTCATCAACTTCGTCCGTTGCGACTCATAATTTGTGCTGAAAACCCGATACTGCATCTTGTTTCCATAGCGTCGCTGTTGCAGGAACGAATCTCCTTCAAAGACACCACCTGATTTAATGAAAACAGAATATGTGCCAAGCACAAACGCCGTCACTTTCTCGACATCATATTTCTTGTCCAGGTACAGCGACAACTGCTCTACAAATTCTTTCTGTGTGAAAAAAGCTCCCTTATACCAGAAATTAGAGAACGACCTGTTCAAAGCCGAGAACACTTTTTTCAATTCAGCCAACAAGTCTTGGTAATTATTGTCAATGGTGATTGACACCTTAATCAGCGGTTTCAGTTCTATACCCTCGTTTTCCAAGAACTTCTGCCTGTAGAACTCGCTCTTTATTTGCGGAAAGCTCTTGTCCGAGAAATGTTTTGTCCATATCTTGTCAAGGTTAAGCTCCAACGTGTAATAGTTTCCTTTGCCGATAGGTATTGTCTTGAAACATTTGCCGTATTTCTGTTGAAGTCGCTCCAAGCTGATGGGCGTTGTCCTGGCGAAAACTTTTGTGAAAAGTTTTTTTGGACGGGCAATCAGCACGTTGAAACGTGTTTTTATCAGATAGTCTTTCTCTATCATCATCAGCGCCGTTGCCACTTTTTGGTCAACGTCTTCTGTAGTGTCGAAAATATAAGCAAAGTCGTTGGCGGCAATGAGCATATTCCTTTTTCTATCGTTACTCTTGAAAAAGCGTATAACCTTCTTCAACACTTCTTTCAGCTGGAATGTCTTTAACGACGACATGCCAAACAATTGCCTGCTGTAACGCAAATCTGACTTAGAGAAAGTCAAGGCGGCAAAGCCCTGCATCTCTTTCTTTCGGGCGGCACGGCCTATCTCTTGGATGTAGTCGGGCAGCAGACCTGACGGCGCATGGTGGTAAACCACCTGTATGTCTGGTATGTCAACACCCATGCCGAAGGCCTTTGTCGAAATCATTATCTTGCAGGTGTTGCTCTTGAACGACTGATAGGCGTACTTTTGTTCGTCAGGCGACATTCTTCCATGAAAGGCGACGGCCATTTTCTTGTCAACTTCGTCGCATTTTGCTTTCAATATGTCTACATGCCGTGTATAAGGGGCATACACGATACTTTTCATTCCCAAGTCATGCAGCCCTTTTATTATGTTCACCGTTTCAGCCTCTTTGTTTTGGTCGTATGAACCTGTAGAGTAGTCGTCGTGCGTGTCAAAGACAAACTCTATGTTTTCCCTCTTCACGTTGCCAATGAACTTGTGCGGGTCGTGCATGTTAAGGCTGTTGATGCTGTCAAACACCATATCGTTTACGCCTCCATACACCGCCGTGGCCGTTAGTGCCACCAATGGGAACATGTAGCTGTTGTATTTGCGCATTTTGTAGATGTGGTTGCCCAAGAACCAATAATCCACGCGGAAGTCTCTGCCCCAAGTGGTGATAAGGTGCGCCTCGTCTACAACAAGAAGACCCAAGTTGCGCTCGCCAATAAAATAATGTATGTCATATGACAGCAGCAGCTCTGGCGAAAGATACAGTATGTCAACATCGCCACGCTTGCAGCTGTCTATGATTTTGTCCCTGTCAATGAGCGTAAGGTCGCTGTTGATGAACTCCACCTGGTCATAATTGCGCTGGTTGCGCAAGGCTTCTACTTGGTCGGTCATAAGTGCTTTCAGGGGCGACACCACGATTGTCACATCGCCTTTACTGGCAGCATAGAACGCCGGCAACTGGAATATAAGAGATTTGCCCGCACCAGTCGGCGCGGTGATGAATATGTCGCGCGGCACTATGCCTTGTCGCCCTTTTTCGTATTCAGAGATGATAGTGTCTACCAAGTAACCTTGCGATACAGGGATTATGGTGTTGTTCAACTCCGGGTTTTCATAAACCTTAATGTCGCGGAACTCGGCTTTCTCGCCCCAGTATTTCCGTAGCAGGGCGAGCGTCTCGGCCTTGGGCACGTAGTCCTTCCTCACTGCTTCTTCTTGCAGGAGATACACTCCGCCGCCAAAGCGCGACAGCAGGGCGTTGACTTCTTGCAGTGCCTTCATTGTGGCCTTTCCGAGTTCGTTTTTACCTGATATTTTCACATAAACCACTTTGCTGAAGTCGCCCGTCTTAACGCATTTGTTTACCATTACATCAAGTCCGTAAGGGTCTGAAACCACGTCGATTACGTTTACCGAGTCTTCATCGGTGTTGCTTAACGGCATCAATTCTTTGCGTGCCGTGAACAGCGGTACTTTCGTCAAGCCGTCGTCAAAGCGTTTCAACGAATAATAATAAAAGTAGCCAATCTTGAACTGCTCTGCTTGGTAGCAAGGCATATCCTCGGGGCGTACGTCGTCGCCTTTGGCGTCAGATTTTTCCATGTAGTCGCCCTTGTCAAGCGGATAAAGGGTGCGCAGATTGTCATATACCACCACCGCACGCTGCTTGAAGAAATCTGGCGTAAGGTACTCGTTTATGCTCGCATACTGTTGGTGGGACAAAAGGCAATAAGACGTTGCTGACATCAGCTTTGCAAGCACGCCGCCAAACCATGTCTGCGAAAATAATTTTAGGTTGCCCTCTTCATTGAAAGTTGCAGCGTCGGTTATGTGGTCTTTGAATTTATCCAAGTCAACATACGGCTCAACGCCAGCAATAACAAATATCTTAGTAGCGTCATTGGCTGTGTGTCTTTTCACTATCCGCTCAAATGCCTTGGTATAGATGTCTTTCAATGAATTGTTCATGGCCTTTCGTGTTTATGTTTAAGTCAGCATACTTTTATCTTTCCCGTCACCGCCTCGGTTATTATGCTTTGTTTCAGTTCTTGCAAAAAGCTAATTTGTTTATCTGCAATTGATAATGAATTTTGGATGCGTGAGATATGTTTCTCTATAAATTCTACAATTTCTTTTTGCTCACCTAATGTTGGAATCAATACAAAGAAATTTTTTAAATCCTCCATATTGACAGCAGGGAAAGTAGCAGTTCTTGTAGTTGACTTACAATATTCATCAATTAGAAAAAGGTAGTAATAGAAAAATTTTTGTGAAACAAAATTTTTCAACGATTTACAAATCTTAAGATTTGTAAATTGTTGATTCGCAAGCGAATCAACAATTAGCATTGCATGTTCACCTATGGTTGCTGTAGTTGCTAAAATAAAACTCCCTGCTTCAAATAAACCATCTCCTTTTACAGCTTCTTTTGTAATATATTGTTTTGCGTCTTTTAATATATGCCCGTTTTCCCTTATGTCTTCCATTCTATACCATGGTATCGTCCCATTAGTCCAAAATGCCGGATTTGCCTTTGATGGTGTATAACCGTTCCTTATTTTACATACAAAACGAAGCCTTAAATATTTCCAGTGGCTTGGTACTTTGCCAATCCATTCTACGCCGCTGTCTTTGAGTGGCACGTTGGGGTTGATGCCATGAGTTACGACCCGCGTTATGATGTTCTGCCGCAATTCTTGCAAAAGCTCTATTCTCCGCCTCTGAGTGGCAATTGCCTTGTCTATCAGCCCGCAACGCTCATCCAAATAAGACGCTATGGCGCGTTGCTCAGAAAGTGGGGGAATACAAAATATATGATACCCCAAATCTGTTTGAGTCATACTTGGCAACGCGGTCGATGTACTATATTTGTCAAAAGGGATTGTTTGTGATTGGTAATACAGAAATTTCACATCAACATCTTTTCTTTTGGGTACAGCATAAAACATTGTATCAACAGTCCAAAACTTACCTTTTATATATAATGGCCTATCAATAGTTCCTTTTCTGCCCAACAGCAAGGCTTCGCCATCATAGAGGTATTTGGAACAATGTGCAAAGCAGCCACCAGACCCTATTACAGGATAACCTTCATTTTCTTCAAAATTTTTATAATCTTGACCGTTCTTGATCCGCATAAATCTTTTTAAAGATAACATATTCCAATGGCTTGGCACTTTGCCAATCCACTCAACGCCGCTGTCTTTATATGTGTCATACTGTTTCATCTACCGTCCTCCGTTCTAAGCTGTTCAAGTTCTTGTTCCATCTCTCGGTCGAGCTTGGCAAGGTCGGCGAGTATGGCATCACTGCTGCGCAGAGGTCGGTAGATGTAAAACAGGCGGGTGAAAGGAAACTCCACGCCAGCCTTGTCTTTCGTGCGGTCCATCCACGCATCAGGAGCGTATGGCAGCACTTCGCAGTTGAAATACTCATCTATGTCTTGCTTCTGTGGTATCTTCTCCGTGTCGTTCAGGTTGGTGTCAGCCACAAAGCCACTGTCGGCTTTAAGCGGGTTCTTGGTCACTTCGGGTGCAGCTTCATCAATCGTGCCAAACGTGTTGCGCAGATATGTAACTTGCGATGAAGTGTATTTCAGTTTGTTGTCTTTCAAAAGCTGGAAAAACTCTCGGTCGGTGCGTTTTTCATCTATGTTGTCAAGTTCGCTGACATCACGCAAAATCTTGTTTTTATTCGCGTCAGGGTCGAAACCGTCTTTTTGGCAAAGGGTGGCATATTTCTCCGTAATGTCTTCATACCACAGGCGCAAAGGGCGGCGCGTGGCTATGGTGGTGTAGCGGAAGTCATCGTAATCGAGCAGTTTGGCCACTTCGATGTTTTCAGGCTGCCCGGTCTTTTCATACACAATGTTGCGCCGACATGGCTGGTAGTCGCGGTATATGGCGAGGATGTCAGCCGCACCCTCGTCGCTCACCTCAAAACGTTTCTTGCCGAGGTTCTTTTGCAGCAGATGGGTGTACTCGGCGTGGGCGGCGTTGATGAAGAGCACTTTGTCGCGTCGTTCTTCGGGACGTTTGTTGTCGAGTATCCAAAGGTAAGTTGAAATGTCTGTACCGTAAAAGAGGTTTTTCGGTAGTGCCACTATGCAGTCAAGCAAGTTACGGTCGAGTAGCATCTTGCGTATGTTGCTCCACCCTGTACCGGCATCGCCGTTGAACAGTGGCGAGCCGTTGAGCACTATTCCTATACGCGAGCCAGCCTCATTGTCCATCTTTGACACCATGTGTTGCAAGAAGAGCAGCGAGCCGTCGGATGTTGACGGCAGTCCGGCCTCGAAGCGTCCGCTGGGACAGTGGTTGCGCTCAACGGCACGCTTAACGTTTTCGTCCTTCCCCCAGTCAACACCGAAAGGCGGATTGGCGAGCATGAAATTGAATTTCTTGCCATAGAGCTTGTCACAAAGCAGGGTGTCGCCCTGAAACAGTTGCTGGTCAAGGTTCTGGTCCTCACCCTTCATCAACAAGTCGGCCTTGCAGATTGCGTATGTTTTCTGGCTAAGTTCCTGCCCATAGAGATACACCTTAAGATTATGGTTTTGAGCTTGTTCTTGCAGGTATTCGCGCCCCACGGTTAGCATGCCACCAGTACCGCAGCAAGGGTCATAAATAGTGAACGCGCGTCCAGGCACGAACAATTCTTGTTCCTTGCCACACATGGTGAGCGACACAAGCAAGCGCACAATCTCGCGTGGCGTGTAATACTGGCCAGCCTTTGAGTTGGTTGATTCTTTAGAGCGGCGGATTATTATCTCGAACACGGTGCCCATCATGGCATTGCTCACAACGTTTGGATGCAAGTCGGCCTTTTCGACAAACTGTAGTGTGACGGCGTAAAGTTTGTTACCACGGTGAAGACGAGAGTAAATGCGCGACAAATCGGCCTCGTCGCTGTCTCCGTCTTCACGCACGAAGTTGACGAGTATGTCTTTCACGTTGTCAGTAAAGCCTTCGAGGTATGTCTTGAACGAATCGCCAATTTGGTCAGGTGAATTGAGCAGCTTGCGCAGCGACAGCCCCGACGTATTGAAAAAGGTAAGATGATGCCGCCGCATAAGTTGTTGCAGCTTGTATTTCCTGACATTCTCGTTGCTTTTGTTCAGCTCTTCCAATATTTCTTCATAACTGTCTTCAAGCACGCAGTCAAGACGTCGCAACATTGTGAAAGGCAAAATAACATCTTCAACTTCTGTGTCGTCATAAAGGTTACGTATTATCTCCTTGATGTCCCATATAATGTTGGCTAATTCTTGTTCAGTCATATTCTTTTCTTGATAAATTTTGCGAAGTCTTGGCAAGCCCGCATAATGCGACCTTCCTCGCAGATTGCAAACACAATCAACATTGGCACAAAGATACTAATTTTTATTATTTAATCATTGTGGTTTGACAGATATTTTTATGTTTCTTATATCTTCCCTTTACATTGCAGCCATAGACAGACTTGGCGATAACTTAAACATCAGAGCTGAACGCCCGTATTTCCTATTTTACCAGATGCCACGTATCGAATAACCACGAATATCCAATATCTTGGATTTCCAGCTTTGGGCTGTTTCAGTATCAATACAAACAGTAACTAAGATTTCCAGACATCTTTTCGCAGGGCGAAACGGCGGTGAAAACGCCCCGATGCGAAGCAGTCGGCAAGTAACTTTTGAGGAAACGTAACGAAGTTTTGTGACCACAAAAGTACAACTTGCTTGGCAAATCCTGCAACCGCGACAATATATCAGGATGTATTTTGCGTTGATTTTACGTATTTCCAATTCTTCGGAACCTATATCTCTTGATTACGTGGCCACCAATTCCATGATTTCGCGAGTATTGAAATCATGCAATCAATTAATTTGAATTATGTTGACCGAAGTGTTGAGAGTACTCAAACTCAAGAAATGTAAATGTCTAAAATCCGTAATCCGACAAATCTTTTCCCTGTTGTCATGCTGTAGCTTAATCTTGGATTCTTTAATCCTGAATTTTAGGAATATGAATATTCACAAATTAAAATATTTGTAAAAGGGAACGTTGACAATAAGCAGAAAAACAAAATCCTATCTAATGCAATTTAGCATAAAAGAACAAAAATTGCAGTCATATTTTATTGTGTTTCACGAGTGTTCGGTGTTCGCATGGTGTTCGCAAAGGATATGAAAAAAGCAGTTACGAACTTCGTAACTGCTTGATTTTCAATGTGGGCCATCCAGGGCTTGAACCTGGGACCTCCAGATTATGAGTCTGTTGCTCTAACCAACTGAGCTAAAAGCCCTACACCGACGGTGTTTACCGTCATTGCGAGTGCAAAGGTACTGAAGTTTGGGCAAACTGCCAAATTTTTTGTGGAAAATGTGTATTAAAAACATGAAAAAGCGGCATTTTAACGGTTTATGCCGGGCTTCGGGCCTATGTCGGGTGGTGTTGGCGGCTGCCGGTTGTTGCGGATGTTGTACGGTGTGGCGTGCTTGTGTGTGGCGTTGTCAGTGGCCGTTGTCTGTCGTGTGTTCGTAATGTGTTGACGGCCAGAGGGGTATTGGCCGGAGATTTTGGGGCGTGCGAAATGTCTTGTCCTGGCAAAAGTTGACACATTTATGAACAATAAAAAATGTGTAAAACAATGCGAAAGAGTCCAACAAAGTACAGCGAGGAGTTCAAATTGAGCGTCCTTCGTGACTATTACTCGTCAGGCATGAGCAA
>OBJE01001469.1_pt1 | contig 12168 bp, 10 predicted proteins | sample 1519681 | NCBI WGS metagenome assembly OBJE01 (sample SAMEA3888898, study PRJEB22519) | human gut metagenome | biome: human gut; feature: human-associated habitat; material: faeces | place: Denmark | collected 2011 | reverse complement strand
GGTGCCTCATACCAGATGTATCCGATCAGTGCAGAATACAAAAGACGTTCGGCCTTGACCCAGAAATCTTCCGTTGATTTTTCGCCTTCACCCTTGGTATTTGCAATAATGGTATTGACCAGCTTTAAGATGTCTTTTTCACTCCGGATATAATGGAACGGATTGTAATGCATGGACTTTTTAAAGTTGATCGTATTTAATACCTTGATCCGGTATCCTCCATTTACCAGCATCTTCCCGCATTCAACGATGATCGTTCCCTTCGGATCAGTGACCACATAGGACACGTGATCCGTCATCTGCATAAGATTGGGTTTTACATAGAATCTTGTCTTTCCGGATCCGGAACCACCGATGACGATCACATTCTTATTTCTGGCATACTTTGGGGCTTTTGGCCGGCTGTTCATGGTCAGACGTTCCGTTTCTGTGAGGATGACATTGTTTTCAAAGACCGGATCCATAAAGGGTTCGATGTCTTTTCTGTTTCCCCATCTTGCAGATCCATACTCCACACCTTGTCGGAACTTCTTTGCATTTTTAGAACGATAGTAGACCACCAGTTTTAATGCACCTGCAACCAGAACACCTACTGTAAGATCCTGCAAAGCGATACTTGGCAGCCAGCTTAAAAATGCCAGTCGGAAATTGACTAACATCACGCCAAGTCTCTGGACCATGCTTTCTCCCAGGCAATGCCGGTACAGCCAGGATCCTTTATCTGCTACATAGAAGATAAAGAAATATGGGAGATTTAAGATCACCAGTCGTTTGACCTGGATCTTCTGTAATTTTTCCCGGATCATCGTTCCTGACCTCTGGATTTTTGTCTCTGCTTCACACGCTGGCGGTGCTTTGCTTTTCTTTCTACAGATTTCTGCAGTTTCTTTCTGACGGATGGTTTCTTCGCCTGTTTCTTTTTCAGTTCTACTCCGGCATATTCCCGGAAAGCCGCTGTCATCACATCCACATCTTTAGCCTTAAAGAAGACCAGATATTTTGGTGGATCAGCACCGACTTCTTTTTTCAGGCTGTAATCAATCCCGTACTTTCTTGCCACACGGTCAAAGGATTTGATATTTTCATCTGTGATCTTTATGTTGGAAAGCTGTACTCCCTGTGCATTCAGTTGCTTGATGGTCTGCTTTCCATGTGGCTTTTTCTTTTCAATCTTTTTTCGGGCTTTTTCCCTTCCTTTCTCCTGAGCCCGTCCGGTCTTTTCAGCCATTTTCACCTGCGTTGTTTCCTGTTTCCTCCGGTTGTCCATTTCCAGGAACTTCCGAAGGGCTGCTTTTAGCACACCGGCAGTGATCTTGACTCCCTGGATGCTCAGGCTGATCACTTTCTGATTTACTTCTTCCTGCAATTACCCACGTCCTTTCTTTCCTTTCATTTCAGAATGAAGACGGGCAATACAATATCCGATGCATGGAACATGTTTTCCATACGGACAGCCACCACATGGTGTTGTTTTTACTGCTTTTTTCTTTTCCGGAAGCAGATAGTGGCACTGTTTCAAGCTACAGCCTTTCTTTTTGCCTCCCCACCAGTAACAGTACTTGCAGGACCATGGCTTTTCTTCGCTGTACTTTCTTCCCTCAATAGCTGCATTTGGTTCTATGATCAGATCTTTATTAGTCTTCATTCTGTTCTTCCTCTTTTCTCATGATTTCTGTCAGTTTTTTCTCTGCCTGACTTCCGGCAGCAATGAGACAATACAAAACTGTAAATATTGCCGCTGCTCCCAGAAGAGCAACAAAAATAATGATATTTCTCATGGTTTCTCCCATCTAAAAAAGCGTCCACAGATTCCTTTCGGTTTCCATGAACGCTCATTCTTATTTAATTAGTGTTTCTTTTTTCTCATAAATGCAAGGGCTCCTGTACCAGTCGCACCAATGCCGAGAAGCATAAACCACAGCCACAGATTGGTGTTATCCCCAGTCTTTGGTGAATCACTGACAGGTTTTCCACCTTCCGGTGTCTTTTCTGCCGGTTTTTTCTCATCCACCATAGTTACATGCTGTACTTCACAGGTATCCTTTACTTCGAATTCCACATCTTTTGCAACCAGATAGCCATCCGGTGCCGTTTCTTCACGGAAAGTGTATTTTCCGATCGGAAGCATTTCGATGTAATGTGCTTTCTCTGTACTGGTCCAGCTTTCCACAACTTTTCCATCCTGATCAAGGATTGTGAGTTTCGCTCCCGGAAGTTCTTTTCCGGCGATATCCTGTTTGGAGATTTTCACCTTCGTTACATCATCCTTCATCTCAACTTTCTGCACATCGGCAGTATCTTTGATCGTGAACTTTACGCTTTCAGCTGTCACGTAACCATCAGCAGGTTTTGTTTCAACCAGTGTGTATTCTTTTCCGACAGTCAGCTCACGGATCACATGTGCTTCTTTACCGGAAGTCCATTCATCCACGATATTTCCATCAGCATCTACCACTTTCAGCTTACATCCTGGAAGTTCTTTTCCGGTTGTCAGACTGGATTTGGTAAATTCAACGACGGTTGGCTGATTATCAAAGGTAAAATCATAAGTGACTGTCGGCTGATCTTCACCTGCATACTCAAAGGTAAATTCCTTTACTTCATCGTTGGTTACGAATCCGTCCGGTGCATAGAGCTCTTTTACATAGTAAGTTGCTCCTATTGGAAGATCTGCAACAAATGTGATCTTTCCTTCTTCATCCGTAGATTTCAGCTCAATGATCTCATCGGCTTCGATCAGGACTTTACCTGTTGTCTCAGACTTAATGTCTTCTTTGGCAAATAATCCAAAGATAGCGCCTTCCAATGTACGGTCAGAATCTTTTTCTTTCTTAAGTACACTGACTTCTACTCTCTGGCGGTTGTTCTGCCAGTCTTTGTCATAGACTACAACTGGTGTATTCTGATCCACGTAAGTCAGATCTACATGACGGATCTCACCATCCAGTACATGACCGTAAGCAGTTCCTGTTTCTTTCACATAGTATTTACCAAGTGGAAGATTTTCCAGTTTTGCAATACCGGTTTCATCTGTCTTGATCGTTGCAATCAGTTCATCCTTTTTATAGTAATCGTCACTGACGCCATCGGCAGCCTTAATGTCTTCCTCAGCATAGACTTCAAACGTAACATCTGTCAGTTTTCCGGTTACATAGTTGAAAATGTGTTCCACCACACCTTTGACCTTATCGGCCAGTGTAACAGAATCCAGAAATTCTCCCTTTTTGTTGATGATGAGTTCACCAACCGGTACCTCGTCCTTCATTTCCACTTTCTGAACCTCTCCGGTATCTTTGACTGTGAATGTCACATCATTGGCTACCAGATAACCATGCGGTGCAAACTCTTCATGTAGGGTATAAGTCTCACCCACCTTCAGATATTTGATCACATGCGGTGCATCTTTGGAAGATGTCCAGCTATCTACTACATTTCCATCTTTATCCGTTACTTTCAGATAAGCTCCATCCAGTTCTACACCGGTTGTTGCATCTGATTTTGTGATCTCAACAGTTGTCGGCTGGTTCTTCTTTACGGATTTTAATGTTACTGTCTGCACATCCTGCCCCTGATAAGAAGCATCAAATCTCAGTACTTCATCCGAAGATACGAATCCATCTGGTGCTTTCAGTTCTTTTACATAATAGCTTCCAAGTGGAAGATCCAGTGTACATGCTGCCTGACCTTTTTCATCAGAAGTCATTTCCTGTAAAAGAGTATCTGCTTTGACGATTACTTTTCCATCTTTCGTCTGAATGTCTTTTGCATTGTAAATACCGAACACTGCTCCGGCTACTGTATTGCCTATCTCAGCATCCTGTTTTTCGACAGTAATCGACACTTTCTGTCGTTCATCTGTGACAGAGATTTCTTTCTCGATCACTGCAGTATCCTGATCCGCATAAGCAAATTCGACATTTTCCAGCACGGTATTTAACACATAAGTGTCCGGTGCATTCTTCTCTTTAACATAGTACCTGCCAAGTGGAAGATTCTTTACGGTTGCATAACCATCTGCATCCGTTGTGACGGTTGCTACCAGTGCATCCTTTGCAAAATACAGAGTTCTCTGTCCATCTGCATCTACCTGATGATCGGCAGTATAAATATCCTCTGCCGCATAGACTTCAAATTCAGCACCTGCAAGTCCAGCCATTTCATACTGGAAGTCCTTATCAAATCCCTTTAACACTTCCCCCTGTTTATAGATCTTTAACTGACCTTTGACCGGGGCATTGGTATATTCCACATCAATGACTGCATCTCCTGTGACAGGATCGGTCAGATAAGCAGTATCTGTATCAACTGCAACTGTCACATAGTTTTTGGATATTGTGTACCCATCGGGTGCCGTCACTTCCTCAATCCGGTAGTTACCAGGTTTCAGATTCTTTGGCAGTACCAGGTATCCTTCCTCGTTTGTGAAATAAGATTTGTGTACTGTTGGCTTCGGATAGGATGTTGTCTGTTCCACATATTTCTGGTTATCCAGGTCGTATACCTTGAACTCAGTATTTGCCAGGAGTACAGATTTCTGTGTTTCTGCATCCTTTTTGATAATCTTTAATTTTGCTTTGAATTCTTTATCCAGCAGCACTCGCCATGTCTGCGGTGTATCCGGATGATTCTCTGTGATCTTCACTACAAAATCATCAACCGGTGCATAGTTGTGTTTGCTTGTGGTTTCTCTTACCACATAAGTTCCATATGGAAGCGGAATCGATCTTGCATATCCTTTTTCATCGGTAAACATTTCTGTCTGACCATCTGCAGTCAGTACAACTGGTCTGGCTGAGTCAAAATCATAACTTCCATCTGCTTTTACTTTCAGATCACTGACAAGCCATGCTGAAAAACCGACTCCCTGCAGAAGATCTGCATCGGTCTTTCCATTGTTTGCGGCTTTAATGATCTGGAACGGCTGCTTAATGACTGTTTCTTTACATACAGAAGTTCTTTCTACTGTCGGAACAGTAGCACCTTCGTAAGTACAGTCCACATCATGTTCTGTCGGATCCAGTACGTACCCCACCGGAGCACTAAGCTCTTTCAGATAATACTTTCCAAGATAGAGATCTGATACAGAAGCTTCGCCATTCTTATCCGTTGTCAGGGATGTGATCAGGGTGTCTTTCTTATAGATTGTTCCGGTTTTTCCATCCGGATAAACAATGTCTTCTCTTGCATAAAGACCATATACCGCACCTTCCAGTGTTGCGTCTCCCTGGGCTTCATTGCCTGTCTCAGCATCCTGTTTTGCAATGTTGAGCTTTGCATTTGTTCGCTTATCCGTTGCATTTTTGGTCGTTGTCTTTCCGATAGCAAGAGTCACATTATAAGACTTTGTATCAATCTGATACCCTGTTGGAACAGAGATTTCTTTCAGATAAACAACTTCCTGTGTCTTTTCCATTGTGAGCTGTGAAGCACCATTCTGATCAGTTTCAGGCATCTCTGCGATCAGCTTTGTACATGCAGCATCGGAATAGATCCCGTACACTGCACCAGCCAGTGCATTGCCTGTATCCTGGTCTTTCTTTACAATGGATACCTTGCATTCTTTTGTCCAGGTTACTTTAAAATCCACATATTTCTCATTTCCGACACCTTCACCGAAAACAAGAGCCAGATCCTGTGTTCCGGATCCTGTTACAATCTTGTAAGCAGAGTATTCTTTATCAATGCTTCCCTTCATCTGAGAAGAAAATGTAGCACTGACGCTCTCTGCCTGATCAAGTGGTGCTGTCAGATAAAACTGTGTACCTCCACTGATTTCTACACTTGCTCCTGCAGCACTTGTTTTACCGGTTGACACATTTACAAGCTTTACACCACTTGGCAACTTAAATGTAATCGTCTGCAGTTTATCTGCTTTGAATGTGATCACACTTGTTCGCTGGCTGTTTCCTTCCACATAAGCCTTTACATTAGATTCGGAAAAGCTCATATCTACAGATGGAATGTCCGGCATATTTACACAATAGTTATAAAGTTCCATTGCCAGGTTCTTTCCTGTCGCATTGGTTCCGGATGCCCAGTCACTGGATCCATTTGCATAAGCCGCTGCAAGATGGGTAATGATGAATCTCTTTCCTGCCGGAAAATCCGGATGTTTCTCATCGAAGAAACCATTCTCATCACTTGCTTTTGTTCCGTAATAGCAGACCTTTGCAAGTGTCTTTCCATCGGCAAGTTTCTGGATCGTATAAGTTCCATTTCCCGGTCCTTTTTTCGATGGTTCAACACAGTATGCTGTCGCATTGATGCTTCCCCATTTCACATAATATGGACAAGTCAGATAAGAACCTAATCCATAGTCTGCGTAATAGTACCAGGAGCCGGCTGTAACTGTGACTGATTTTGTTCCTGTTTCACCGGAAGCAAGCATCATTGGCATATCAAAAGTAATACTTTCGCCTGCTTCAAGATCTGCAAGAGCAACTTCCTGGTCAACAGCTTCCTGCATAACCTCTGAGAGTGTGATCCCTGTTTCCGGATCAACGGTCTCCTGATCCTCCGTTGCTTCGATCTCTGCATCAAATTCTTTTTCTGTCAGTTCTGTTTTGCTCTCCGTATCAGCAGCATCAGTTTCCTCTGTAGACGAGTCAGCCTCCGAATCCTCTGTTTCTGTCTTATCGGAAGAACCAGCATCCTGATCAGAAGAACTTTCTGACTGCGAATCTTTCTGTTGATCCGCTTCTTTTACCACGATCTTTCGATTGATCTGGTAGGTTGGGTGATCCGTTGTCTGTGGTTCTACATAATAGACTGCCTTATAGGAATTGGCATAATCGGTAGAAAAGTCATTTCCATCCGTATCTTTTGCTTCCTGAAATGTAACTTTTACTTTGCTGTCATCCTGGATCGTAAGACCGGTATAATCACTCTTTACATCGAAATTGTCTCCAACCTTGATCTCATAATCCTTTGCAGTTACCACTTCATCTTCATCCAACTGATCCTTGATCTCCTCATAATACGGAATCTTTTTTACAGATCCGGCATCATCAGAAGCATAGGCAACAGCGGGAGAGAGTACCGTCGATAGAACCGTTACTGCAGTCAGTAAACCGGACATCACCCTGCGTGCTTTCTTTTTCACGTTCATTCTCTTAAATCCTTCCTTTCTGATTTTTTTGTGTATGGTTATCTGTTCGTGTCTGCGTATTATCTTTTATACGAAGATGATCGCCTCCTTTCCTGAAATTTGCGCTATTTGGGACAGTCAGCACAAGCTGAGATAACAGCACAAATATATGGCGGTACCTGTTTGTCACAAATACCGCCACATGATTTCTACTGTCATCCTCTTTTCAGATTCAGACATTTTATTTTGATTTAAGATTTAAGCGTTTTCCTGTTTTCTTTCCCGGATCCGTTCCTATATCAGTTTCCATCTCTGATACGTTTTCTTCTGGCAGACACGCAGCTTTTCGCTCTATGCATGTTCAAACCGAATATCACTCCGGGCAGGCTATTCATTTTTCAAGGTACATGAAGGTGTTCTATGCAAACCCTTCATATAACGAAACGCTCAGAGCCTGTTTTACAGTGGTCTAATTCAATTTTTTTAAAATTCTTCGTTTTCCGCCTTTTTTTTCATCGTTTTTAATGCCCTGTTCAGGAGGTCATTTACACTCTGCTGTTTGATTCCCAGATAATCTGCAACATCCTGCTGACGCATTTCCTCGAAATAAACCAGATTGAGTACCGTCTTTTGTCTCTCTGTTAACTCTTTGATCAAAGCGTTTAGAATTTCTCTGTCGATAACATCGTCAACAAAATCTTTTGAAGATCCTCTCATAATCTCCGCATCATCTGTAACATCGCTGTTAGAAAACACACCATGATTGGTGCTGATTTTGCTCTGGCTGTATGCCATACGGTCTTCAGCCTCCATCAGCAGACGGATATACCAGTTTTCATTATCAAAGAACTCTTTATTGAATTCCTTGTTATCGCCAGTTACACTCACATATTCATAGTCATCACAACTATGAAGCGGAAATACGGTTGATTGATTTCCTGCTGTATAAAGTACATATCCGTGATCATAAACAGAGATTGTTGTATCTGCATTGATCATTTCCTTTACTACAACTTTGTGTTCCTTCAAGGATTTCACGCTTGGGATTCTCTTCTCCACATCAGCAACTTTCACGATTTTTTTCAGTTCTTTTAATGTCAACATAAAGACCACCTTTCTGCCTTTCGGCTCCGGGTGGTCCATTCCATCTTTTATGAAATTTCTGCACAGACATAAAGAACTGCAGTACAAGAGGTCACGAACTCACCCGTTTTTTTTGAACGGGAGTCCGCGACTCCTTTGTAACGCATGTATCTGCGTTTAGATTAAGTTTGCCAGATTGCCTGGCTTATTCAGTTGATATGTGCATCTTCTGATTCATTCTCTATTTGCTCTTTGCGAAACATGGAATAATCGCCCATAGCATCGTAAGGACAATGCCTTACAAATTCCTGGTATTCGATTTCAGTCATCTTTGCTTCCTCCTTTGTGTCATATTATCAAAATCTCTCTCTGCAATTATTTTTGCAGAAGAGAATTCAACCTCTATATAACGAAACGCTCAGAGCCTGTTTTACAGTGGGGTACGACAAAAAATTTAAAAATTTTTTGAAATACATCAAAAAAGCCCGACAAAACAAATACTTCAACAATCTCCAAAACCAGAAAATACTTCTGATCTTGCAGTGTATCCGTAAATGTTTTGCCGGGCTCTTAGTGATTCCAGTCAGGTTCAGCTCCTTGACAAACTCTTGCTATCTGGTGCGTTCTTGATGGTTCCTGCCAAATCCAACACTTACTACAGACAGCTCATTCTATTCTGTTATGATCCCTGATTCATCATCTTTCGGGAATACGTCCGCATCCTGGACTTTAATTGTTCATCTCGGATGTGGATCGGACGAACCGACACCATATCATCCTTTACAAATATCTCCAATGTACTGCGACATTTTTTGCACTCCACTTCTGAATCGCTTTGTGCGCTCTTTTCAATAAATGCTCCACATACAGAGCAGTGTACATGCCATTTAATAGCACCTGATCCCATATAGGCTTCCTCCTTTAAGCAATAAGATATTTCTCCATTTATTACTCAACGGACCAAAGGGAAATCAAATCCGCCTTATGAGCATCATGCCATCCATTCCGTAAGTGCCAAAGCTACACGAACAGCACGATTTCTATTCTGATCAGATCTGCTTTGTCGATCTGTGCATCCTTTTTTATCCTTTCACCAGCTACCACTCACTCTTTCCGGTATAAAAAATTCCGCTGTGATTAATTAACATGATATTTCAATAGTTTCAAATACATCACCAGTCAGATCACAGATGTCCTGGATCTGAATCTCGGTATCATCAATCCGTAAGTGGACTGATGGATCAAAAAATTCTACGGTTCCAGATAATGTATGGTACTGACCAATTAATGGATTCTTCCATGACTTTTGAAAATAAGTTGCCTGTATCTTCATTCCATATGCCAGGATTCTTAATTTCATATCCAGCTCATTTTTCTTTTCCTCAGATAAATCTCTTTTTGGTTCATAAATGATTTCCTGTTGCCGGATCGTTTCATCCAGTCCACGAAGTGCCGCAAATGGAGCAAACTGTTTTGCCCTGCGTCCTACATCCATGGGATGCCTCCTGGAAACCGGTCTTGGTAAATATAAATACGGTTGATATGCACTTGCCAGCACTTTTTGCACCTCCTCTAAGCACGGTGACCACCAATCTGTTCATTGCGTTCTCTATAGGTGGAACACTCCAGCAGATTGGATCCACGCATGATCGCATTCTTTCCATAACGCTGCTTTACATTCAATACTGCTTCCTGTAAATGCCGTTCCTTATCGGTCTGTTTGGGATCATCAAACAGGCTGTACTGCACATAACTTTCAGGAGCAACCCTGTTCGCACACACCTCGATTCTTCGGATTCCGGTATATTTGTCTGCAATCCTGAGATATAAATCTGCCACTGCATCTATGATTTTTTTGGAACTGTTACTTCCTCTTTCAAGTTTTACTGTTCCTTTGGATGCCTCATGCTCATACCTGTGGTCGTATGCAATCCATAAGGTGATAGAACTTGTCACCAGTCCCTTTTCAAACAGATCCAGGACCAGGTTGTCTGTCATTTCCCTTACAATCACGAGTGCTTCGTCAAAAGAATAATTTCGCATCAGCACCTGGCCATTCGATAGGCTGTGTTCCTCAGAATGATAGTTCTTGATGTCACTCATCCGGCATGTTTCATAACCCCATGCATGATCGATCAACAGCTCTGCATCAATCCCAAACATCTTATACAGCCAGTCTTCGGATCTTAAAGAAGCCATTGCGATATCGCCCATCGTATGGATCCCGTAACCGGCCAGTTTTTTTTCGGTCCGGGATCCAATCCTCCAGAAGTCACTTAATGGTTTATGATCCCATAGCTGCTCTCTGTAAGAGAATTCATCCAGGATTCCAATATGGTCATCCACATGCTTTGCTACGATATCCATTGCAATCTTAGCAAGATACAGATTGGTTCCCACACCTGCAGTTGCAGTGATGCCAGTTTCCTCCATGACTGCCTGCATAAGCTTTACCGCCATTTCTTTTGCAGTGAGATGATAAAGCTGCAGATAGTTTGTCACATCAATAAAACACTCATCAACACTGTACACATGGATATCTTCTTTTGAGACATACCGCAGATAGATTCCATAGATCTTTGCGGAATAATCCATGTACAACTGCATCCTCGGCATGGCTGTAATGTACTTCACACAATCCGGTATCTCATGGATCCGGCACCGGTTCTTGATGCCAAGCGCCTTCATGGCCGGAGTGATTGCCAGGCAGATTGTTGACTTTGATCTGGTCGGATCTGCAACCACCAGGTTTGCTTTAAACGGATCCAGTCCACGTTCTACGCATTCTACAGAAGCATAAAAGGACTTCAGATCAATACAGATAATAGAAGTCTGATCCTGACTCACATTGTCACCTCCCATACGTCTTTCCTCTTTTTGTAACATGTATCCCATTTTGACTGTCAATGACTGTGCATCCTTCCTGTTTTCTTTAAAATATAGGAAATTCATTCCACATATTCATTGACAAAAGAGGAAATATTGTGTATCTTATAGGAAAGATGTTTCCCTTATCTGTGATTCACATTATAGGAGAGATATTTCCCTTTGTCAAGATTAATTTTTATTTTTTAGGAGACACATTTCCCGTTTTGCCTTGAAGCGGCTAATGAAACTTATAAGACAAGGCTTAGAAAGAGGTATGTTTATGACATTCGGTGAAAAAGTAAGATCATTAAGAAAAGAAAAAAAGATGAGTCAGCAGGAACTGGCCAGTATGGTTGGTGTTTCATATAGGACCATTCGATCCTGGGAAGTAGAAGGACGTTTTCCAAAACAAAATGTTCTGTATCAGAAACTGGCAGATGCATTACAGTGTGACGTTTCTTATCTCATGAGTGAGAATGAAGCTTTTATCACAGAAGCATCCGAACAGTTTGGTAACCGTGGTGCCAGACAGGCTCAGCAGATTCTGGAACAGGCTGCAGCTATGTTTGCCGGTGGATCACTGACAGACGAAGATAAAATAGCTTTTATGGATGAGATCCAGAGCCTTTATCTGGATTCCAAAAGACGTGCAAAGAAATTTACACCGAAAAAATATCTGAAAAACCAAGAGGAAAAATAATAGAAGGCGGGATTATTGTACACCTAATCTGTTACCTTATAGTTACAAGGATATTTCTGCCCTTTTTATTTTTTACTTTTGAGGTGATTTATTTGAGAAACACTTACATATATACAGAAACAAAGAAATTAATCAAGAAATATGGAACCCGAGATCCATTTGAGATCATGGATCAGATGAACATTGTGGTCGGTGAAACTTCCAGATATAAGACACTGAAAGGATACTGTTTTATGAGCTGTAAGACAATCTATGTCATGATCAGCAGTTTCCTTTCAGAAGAAGAAAAGATGATCGTTGCCGCCCATGAATTAGGGCATATCATCCTGCATCGTTCCCAGCTGAAAATGGCTCCAATGCAAGATGATACACTCTACAATATGACGGATAATACAGAATACCAGGCCAATCTGTTTGCTGCCGATCTTCT
>OBJE01001468.1_pt1 | contig 12178 bp, 10 predicted proteins | sample 1519681 | NCBI WGS metagenome assembly OBJE01 (sample SAMEA3888898, study PRJEB22519) | human gut metagenome | biome: human gut; feature: human-associated habitat; material: faeces | place: Denmark | collected 2011 | reverse complement strand
AATATCAAAGTTCTTCATAGCCTTCTCAAGCTTTAATCCACCTCGACTGACATATTTTAAAGTTTTTCCCTTTACAATGATCTCCTGCTTTTCATCAAAAGTTGATCCTGCTTTATCCTCTCTCTGTCCATCTACAAAAACGATTCCTGACATAATGAACGCTTTTGCTTTTTCTCTGGAAGACGCAAGCCCTTTCTTAACAAGCAGCACATCTAAACGTTCTTTCTTCATTTTTCTATTCCTTCATCCATTGTCTGATGGAGTCTGCAATACTTTCTCCATCAATCTTCAACATTCTTCTTAACTCACTTACAGAACCATGTTCCACAAACTGGTCATCTATTCCAAGGCATCTGACTTCACCTTTGTAATCATGTTCACTCAGAAATTCATTCACCATCATTCCAAATCCGCCGTTTAATACGCCTTCTTCTGCGATCATGATCTTATCATAGGTCTGTGACAGTTTCATGATCAACTCCTGATCAAATGGTTTGATATATCTTGGATTAACTAAACCAATCTCATATCCTTCTTCTTTAAGGATCTTTTCCGCCTTGTCTGCCTCTTCAAAGATATTTCCAACTGCAATGATCACAGCTTCCTTTCCTTCTTTAAGTATCTGGCCTTTTCCATAGTGTAACTCTTCAAATTGATCTTCATACAAAGAGCTTGCTTCTCCTCTGGAATATTTGATCGCGGTCGGTCCTTTTGCATGATGGAGCGTATGTTTTAGCATCTCAGATAATTCCCTTCCGTTGATCGGAGCCATCACCGTCATATTTGGGATGATAGATAAATACGGAATATCAAAAATACCTTGATGAGTTTCTCCATCCGCTCCAACAAGTCCTGAGCGGTCCAATCCAAATATAACTGGATAATTCCCGATTGCCACATCATGTAAGATCTGATCAAAACCTCTTTGTAGAAATGTTGAATACACTGCAAATACAGGCTTTAGACCTCTTGATGCCATTCCGGCACAAAATGTAACTGCATGTTGTTCGGCAATCCCTACATCAAAGAAACGATCTGGAAAATGATTTTTAAACTTTCCAAGACCTGTTCCATCCGGCATTGCGGCAGTTACCGCAACAATCTTCTTATCTTTCTTCGCCTCTTTGATCAGTGTATCTGAAAATACCGCTGTGTTCGATGGATTGTCCGATTTCTTTAAAACTTCCCCTGTCTTTAAGGAAAATGGACTGATTCCGTGAAATTTGGCTGGATTCTGCTCCGCAGGACGATATCCTTTTCCTTTCTTCGTTACCACGTGAATAATGATCGGCTCATCTAATTGTTTCGCTCTATTTAACGTGTCTACCATCAAGGGAACATTATACCCGTCAATAGGTCCAATATACGTGATCCCCATATCTTCAAAATACATTCCCGGAACAAATAATTGTTTGATCGAATCTTTTGATTTCTTAAGAATTGTTGTTAATTCCTTCCCGATTCCCGGAATTCTTAATAAGGATTGTTCCACATTTCCTTTAAATGCCACATATTCTTTTCTTGTTCGTACTTTATTCAAATACGCAGACATTCCACCGACATTCTCCGCAATAGACATCTTGTTATCGTTCAGGATAATGATCAGATTCTTCTTCTCCTTGCGTAGTCTTGCCATATTATTTAATGCTTCATATGCCATTCCGCCAGACAACGCACCATCTCCGATCACCGCAACAATCGTCTCATCCGTATGATTGATATCTCTTGCTGTAACCATCCCAAGCGCTGCTGATAACGACATGGAGCTGTGTCCACTGTGAAACGCATCACAATCGCTTTCTTTTCTCTTCGGGAATCCACTCATCCCATGAAGTTGCCTCAGATTCTCAAATCCATTCTTTCTTCCTGTTAAGATCTTGTGCACATAAGACTGATGTCCTACATCAAAGATCAGCTGGTCTTTTGGAAAATCCAAAACAAGATGCAGCGCCATCGTTAGTTCTACAATTCCAAGATTCGATGCCAGATGCCCCCCTGTGCGACTGACATTTCTTAATAGAAAACGACGTATATCTTTCGCCAGAAGTTTATAGTCCTCTGGCTGAATCTGTTTAATATCATTCGGATCATTAATATACTCTAGCATAATGCTCCCTCTTCCTCTCTGCCTTAGTGTGTTCGATGGATCAAAAATCTTGTAAGATTTGTAAGATAACAATCTCCCTTATCATATTTTTCTAAAATATCAATTGCTTTCTTTGAAATATCTTCTACATCTCTTTGTGAACGTTCTAATCCTTTTAATGTCACATAAGTTGTTTTGTGATTCTTTTCATCACTTCCAACCGGTTTCCCGATCTCTTCTTCATCTCCTGTAAGATCCAGAATATCGTCTTGAATCTGAAACGCAAGTCCGATATATTCTCCACATTCTTCCATCTTCAGAACATCTTCTTTGGATGCTCCTGCAAGAACTGCTCCGATCATCATACATGCTTCGATCAATGCAGACGTCTTATTCTTATGAATAAATAAAATCTGCTCCATACTAAGCGGTGTACCTTCCAGTTCAACATCTGCAACCTGCCCGCCGATCATTCCATAGATTCCAGGTTTGCTAGCGAGAATCTTAATTGCTTCAACTACATTCATGATCTGGTCTTTCTCCGCAAGATCAAATGCTTTCGTTGCAACTTCATACGCATAATTAAGAAGTGCATCTCCTGCAAGGATCGCCATATCTTCTCCATAAACGATATGACATGTTTTCTGACCTCTTCTGTAATCATCATTGTCAAGTGCTGGAAGATCATCATGAATCAGAGAATACGTATGGATCATTTCAATCGCTGCCATAAATGGCTTTACGATATCTCCCTTTCCGCCAAACATCTGATATGTCTCGTTGATCAGCATTGGACGAAGACGCTTTCCTCCCGCCTTAACGGTTGTGTTCATTGCAGTTAAAACTGTTTTTTGTAACCCTTCCTGTGCTGGCAGATATTCATCTAAAATAATTTCAATCTGTGCAACCTTTTGTTTCATCTCATCCTTAAAGTTCATGTTCTTCCCCATTCTCTTCTAATACGATCAATTCTTTTTCTACTTTATCCAGAGAATCCTTACACTGTTTCACAAGATTTACTCCTTCAGTATATAGTTTGACAGCCTCTGGAAGTTTGATTTCTTCACTGGAAAGCTTTGTAAGAATTTCATCTAACTGATGAAAACCCTGATCAATATCAAATTTCTTCTTTGCCATAATAAACTTCCTCTTTCTTACTTCCCTTTTTCATCCATTGTTCTGATCTGCTTTGCCATTGCAAGGATCGTTCCATCTGAAATCGTTAAGGAAATCTGATCTCCCTCTTTCACTTTGTGAACGCTTGTAACTGGCTCACCATTCTGATCTTCTAAATATCCAAATCCATTGATCAATTTCGCTGTTGGTGATAACCCATGAAGTTCTTTTGCGTACAATTCCAGTTTGTGCTTATACCCTGTCATCTTATTCTTCATCACTTGCTGAATCTGTTCTTCTAATTCTGACAAACGCATCTTCTGTTCCTGAAGTTGAAATCGTGGATCGTAATTTGCAATGGTGATCTGATACTTCTGCAATTTCATCTGATAACGCCGGATGATCTGTTTTAACAACGCAGCCATTGTATATTCTCTGTTTGCGATTCCTTCCATCACATCTGTGATATCTGGAACTGCAAGTTCACAGGCTGCTGTCGGTGTTGCCGCGCGAAGATCTGCCGCATAATCCGCAATGGTAGTATCCACCTCATGCCCTGTTCCAGAAATGATCGGTGTCTTTGCTTCGTAGATCGCTCTTGCGACATTCTCTTCATTAAATGCCCACAAGTCCTCGATCGAACCCCCACCTCTTCCGATGATAATGGTATCAACTCCATACTGGTCCAGAGTGCGAATTCCAGAAACGATCGTATCAGATGCACCTTCTCCCTGTACTTTAGCAGGATATAATACTAACTGTACATACGGATTCCTGCGCTTTGCTGTACTAATGATATCATGAATTGCTGCTCCTGTTCTTGCCGTTACCACACCGATCTTCTTTGGATTCTTTGGAATCAGCTTCTTGATCTCGTGGTCAAACAATCCTTCTTCATAAAGCTTCTGTTTTAACATCTCATATGCAACATATAATTCTCCGATTCCATTTAAACGAATCTCCTGTGCATATAGCTGATAACTTCCGCCACGCTCATAGACACTGACATTTCCATCCACAATGACTTCCTGTCCATCTTCTAATTCAAACTGCAATCCATTATATCTTGCACTCGCAAACATCACACAAGAAATCTGGCTTTCTTCATCTTTCAATGAAAAATAAATATGCCCAGAAGAATGATACTTACAGTTTGACACCTGTCCCTTGATTGAAATCCTCCTTAAGGCATAATCACTTTGAAACATTCGTTTGATATAAGTATTAATCTGTGTTACAGAAAAAACTTTACTCTTCATCCATATCCTGTCCAATCTTACTTAAGACACCATTGATAAATGGTGCTGCCTTTTCATTGCAGTATTTCTTTGCAAGTTCTACTGCCTCATTGATCGCTACTTTTCTTGGCACCTGTTCATCTAATAAGATTTCATAGGTTGCAAGTCTTAAAATAGATAATTCAGCTTTTCCAAGTCTCTCTAAATTCCATGCATTCGTATGTGCAGAAATCTGTTCATCGATTTCATCTAAATGTTCGATCAGATTCTCTGTTTTCTCTGTAATTTCTTTCTGTGTCTTCTCATTGATATTTTCATGCCCATGAAAATATAATTCAACCTGATCTTCAAATTCTTCTTTCTCACAAAATTCTACACAAAATAAAATTCTGAAAATATGTTCTCTTACCTCACTTCTTTTCATTAGGGTTCCTTTCTGCGATACAAAGACGGAACTGCGATCAGTCCCGTCTGACTTTGCTTTATATTCTTTCTTACTCTTCTTCTGCTGCAACGCCTGTGACACGGACGTTAACTTCTCTGACCTTTAATCCTGTCATGTTCTCGATTGCTGCTTTCACACGATCTTGAACTTTCTTAGAAATCTCTGGAATACTAACTCCATAGTCAAGTTCTAATGCAAGATTGACTCTTACATGATGATTCTCTACGACAACTTTGACTCCCTTGGACAGATTATTCACTCCAAGTTTACTTACCAGTTCATTCGTGATATTCCCACACATTCTGGCAACTCCTGTCACTTCAGTTGCTGCAATTCCTGCGATCACTGCGATCACATCATCTGCAATTTTCACTTCCCCGAGCACTCCCTGCTCGTTTATCTGGTAACTACTTTTATTCTCCATAGTAAAAGCCTCCTGTATTTCTGCATACTGATATGATTTATTATACCAAAGATGAATATGTTATTCAAACTATTTTATAACATTCTTTTTGATCTTATCTCTTTAAAATGTTAAGAATAATTGATTTTCTTCCATATTTGTAAGATAATACTTTTGGCAGATATCCTTTGCGAATCTGACCTTTTATTAAAGGAGATCATATAATATGAAAAAATTAACAAGACAGGAGAAACATGAACAGTGTATGCGTGAGATCCGTGGAACACTGATCGTTGTATTGATCTGCTGTGCTTGGCATATTGCTAGTGCGTTTTTGTTAAATGGTACTGGTCTTTATTTTCTAGGTATGCCCGCATGGTTTAGTGTGTCAACATTCGGAACGATCATACTTTCTTTGATCGGTGTCTGGTACCTATTAAAACATGTATTTATTAACTTTGAATATGACGATGAAGAGGAGGGAGAAGAATAAATGTCAGCAAATCAGAAAATCATTCTTGCAATTTTTATTGTTTACCTCGCCTTAAATGCTGCGATCGGTATCATTTTCAGTAACCGTCAAAATAAAAAACAGCATACATCCTCCGAGAAAAAATTCTTCATCGGTGGAAGAAATATGAACGGACTTCTTCTGGCAATGACAACCATGGCAACTTATACTTCTGTAAGTTCCTTTATTTCTGGTCCAGGAGCTGCTGGTCTTACTTATGGATATGCACAGGCATGGATCGCTACAGTTCAAGTTCCGATCACATTTCTGGTACTAGGTGTCCTTGGTAACAAACTTGCTTTAGTTTCCAGAAGAACTGGTGCCGTTACTGTTGTAGGTTATTTAAAGGCTCGTTATAAAAGTGATGTTTTAGTTATTGTAACCAGCTTACTTATGGTTGCCTTCTTCATGGCACAGATGATCGGACAATTTACTGGCGGAGCAACTTTGATCTCTTCTATCACTGGACTTGATCATGTTGTTTCTTTATTGATCTTTGGAGCAGTTGTTATCATTTATACATCTTTTGGTGGTTTCAGCGCTGTTGCGATCACAGATACGATTCAGGGAATTATCATGTGTGTCGGTACATTTTTACTTTTATTCTTTGTATTAAAAGCTGGCGGCGGACTTGCTGGTATTGATGCCGGACTGGCACAGAATCTGCCTGGAGTATATGATGATCTATTTTCAAAGTACAGTCCCGGTACGCTACTTAGTTTCTGGATTCTTGTAGGATTTGGTACACTTGGACTTCCTCAGACAGCCGTTCGTTCTATGGGATTTAAAAATACAAAGAGTCTTCATTCTGCGATGTGGATCGGTGCTGTTACCTGCAGTTTTATCATCGTTGGTATGCATATGGCTGGTACATGGGCCGGTGCACTGGTAGATACTAAGAACCTTCCGACGTCTGATTACTTTATCCCATACATCGTTCAGAAGATCATGCCAGTCGGACTTGCAGGAACTTTCCTAGCTGCTCCTATGGCTGCTGTTATGTCTACCGCTGATTCTCTTTTGATTCTTGCTTCTGCAGCGATCGTGAAAGATCTATGGCGTAACTATGTTGTCAAAGATGATCCTGTGAAAATTCAGTCTTATAACAAAAATGTTGGGAAAATGAGCACGCTCGTTACGTTCGCATTTGGTGTGATCGTTATCTTACTTACGATCAATCCACCTGATATCATTTTCTTTCTGAATCTATTTGCCTTAGGTGGTCTGGAATGCAGTTTTTTCTGGCCTTTGGTCGGAGGATTATTCTGGAAGAAAGGAACAAAACAGGCAGCAGTCTTTAGTTCTCTCGGTGCTGCGATCACTTATGTATTTTGTTATTATAACGTCCAGATTGCTGGAATCAATGCTGTTGTATGGGGACTTCTTGCTGGTGGAATCTTATATTTTGTGATAGGAAATATCACTTGTAAAAATGGTCTTGACGAAGATATCATCAAAAATTGTTTCTAAATTTTAAAGCATAGAAACTATCTTAAAAGCAATACACATTAAAAATCCCCCATGTATGATATATGAAACTTCTTATTAATATCATACATGAGGGATTTTATCATTTTCATCCTTATTGCAATATATAATTCTCCAACATACTTTCCTGATTGTCTACTGTTTCTTTCTTTTTCTTTCGATATGCAGATGGTGTTTCTTGATATGTTTCTTTAAATAATTTATTAAATGCTGCAACTGAAGCAAATCCATTATTCATCGCAATCTTAATTACCGGAATGTCCGTGTACATTAAATATTCCATCGCATGAGTTATTATTTTCTGTCTTTATTTTAGCTTGAAAGAAGCAACACTCGTAATGATTCACTGAAATCATTACTAATTAACAATTACTTTCTTAATCTCTGACCACGTACTATATTTATTCTTTCTATTGATTCTCTTATAAGCACGTATCCGAATATAAAGTGTTTTTTTGTTTTTTAATTTTTTATTTTTAATAACTATTTTCTTGGAATTTGTCTGTACAACCTTTGTCCAAATAGCACCCTTATTCTTCTTAGCTTTCTTTTTGGATGAATATATTTTTATTTGATAACCAGTTACCTTAGGTACTGCTTTTGATAATATTATTGTTAAGGACTTTGAGGATTTTTTCTTTTTCGCACTTTTAATTTTTGCTTTACTAATGGTTATATTTTCTTTTTTGCTGTTATTTGTTTTATGTCCTTGTGATAAATCAGACTTGTTATTACTATTATTAACATTTCCATTTGTTATTGCTCCAGTTGGTTCCTTTTCTGGTTCCTTTGTTGGTTCCTTTTCTGGTTCCTTTGTTGGTTCCTTTTCTGGCTGATCATCTGTCTGATCTAAAGTTTTTACTACTATTATTTTGCATGTAGCTGTTATATTTCCATTTTCACTTGTAGCTGTTATATCAGCTGTTCCTAACGAATGAGCTGTAATCTCACCACATTCATTTACAGTAGCCACTTGTTTGTTATTACTTGCAAAATAAATTCTTTTATTCTTTATATTATCCGGGCTTACTTTGGCAATCAACTTACTCGTTGTACCAAGCAAAACTTTTTCTGATGTTTTATCTAATTTTATAGATTGTGGTACTTTCTCCTCTTCTGATCCAATATAAGCTTTTTCATACACTGTTCTATAAGAATAACTTGTTTCATTCCCATTTGCATCTGTAAGATGATCATATGTTATTTGATAAACTCCTCCTATTTTAAAAACAATAGAATCATCGCTATAGGAAATAAGATCCCCACTTCTTTTATAATTATAATGTTGATTTTCTAAAAGATTATTCGGATCAATCTTCCATTTCTTATTGCTATTGAGACATTCAATCGTTATTGTAGTATCAGCTGTCGGTTTTAACTTATTATAAAACTGACATGTCCACATTCCTGATGGCGAAAATCCACTTTCTGAAATAGTAATTCCTTTTGGTGGCCATGCAACAACATCTACATTAGAACTCTGCGTTCCTGACAATTTATGACATGCTTGTTGCAACGTATTTCCTACTCCAATATATTTCCATTCAGGATTTAACAGATTATATCTATGACCTCTATTATAATATTGTCCTGTCCCTTGACTATCATCTAATGCACTACTAATACTGTCTATGATACTCGTACTTATTATTCCACATGAGTATAAATTTTCTCCATTGCCACTTTGACATTTTGAATAATATTCATCGCTTAATCCCTCTACCTTTGGTGGATTATGAGGTGATGAATTTTTTATATTATTTTTTGCCAAATATACCGTGTACGTAGATTTGCACTGTGCATCCATAGACAATTGTTCTGAATATTCCAATGGATTTAGTCCAGCTCCCACACGAATTGCATTTAAATAATCAACTGCTCCTTTTGCAACTTCTTTACTTAACTTTCCACCTTCTATATTCTTAATTGAATCATAAGAAGGTTTAATCTCATAATATGATTTCATAGAATTAACTGTGTTTACTGAGTTTGTATAATATTTTCTGGAATTTTCCAATAACTCTTTTTCTCTTTCTGTATATGCAACAGACTTCCAATCTGCCAATAATTCTTTATTTACAAACCCCTCCATAATCCAATAATCATCATTTTCTTCTCCTGCTGGATAATACATAAAGCCTATTGCATTTCCTTTTGGGCACTCGTAATTTCTAGCATTTTCCGCAAATTCCAATGGATTAGGGTAAAAATATTCCAGAAATGTGGCTTTTCTTCCAGTCATTAACTGATAACAAGAACTTTGATTTGTGCTCTTACAATAATCATATAGATCGCTATGATTATCTGCCAGCTGTGCGCCTATATTAAACAATTTTTCATCAAAATATGTTGCAGTTTTATATCCATATAAATAAGAAATAGCATTCCACATTTCCACTGCATGTTTGCAAAGATTTCTATTATTTTCTGTTAAATTTTCTGTAAATCTCTTATATGCATCCAAATGAAATTTTGTGTAATATATCACAGCATATAACTTGCCATCATCGTCTTTCGCCTCACAACCTGCCCGAGCATAAGGATTAACTTTCTCTCCATAACTGTATTTATTCGTTTCGAACCCAGGACTTACGCTTCCATAGCATACAATCTTCCCATCAGAATCAGTTTCTAAATATAAATAATCACTATAATCTTTTCCGTAAAATGTATAAGCATATCCATCCCAATATGATGGTGTCGTTAATTTTGGTTCACCAAACATTTTCTTAACATCATCAATTTTCATATTTTTTGTTACCGTTTTCCCACCTACTGTGATCAATTTTCCATCAACAGATGCTTCCGCTTTTACTGGAATTGAAATTGTTGGAATACTTGATATGATCACTAGTGCTATTGCAATCATATTGGATATGATTCTTTTCCATCGTTTCTTCATATTTTTCTTGTCCTTAATCATATATTTCCACAACGCCTCCTATTTTAGACATTTCCACCTTCTGGCGATCCCCTATATTTTTTTACTATCACAAGTCGACAGAAATCTCTAATTTTTCAATTTAAATTTGTTCAACACACTCTCCTTATTCAATTCAAACTTCACGTATACCGGGTCATGATCTGAATATGAATATCCCGTATTAATATTCTTATACATATCACATTTTACATTATCTGAGATAATAAATCCATCCAATGTAACAGTGTAAGTCTTTCCTGGTATGTATTTCATATCTGCATTTCGTGAACTATTCCACAGATTTTCTTTCTTTGGCAGTTGATCCATACAGAAAGAAAAATGTTCTGGAAGCATATTTCTTGGGAATGGATATGCCCAGGATTCTCTATCGGTAGAATCGTCATCTTCTGCAGCCTTGAGGTCATGGTTAAAATCCCCGCCACATAATACATAATTTCCTGCTTCGTATTCTTTTTTCATATCCGCTGAAAGCATACGGATCTGTCCTTTTCTGATCTTATCACTGTTTCCGTAGGCTGACATATGAAGCTGAAAGATCACGAGGTATTTCCCATTATCCACTGGAATTCTTGAAATACTGTAGCAACGATCTAAATCAAAAAATTTATTGTATGATGTTGAAATCGGAAGACTTCTTCTTAGTGAATCTTTGATCGGATATCTGGAAAATAAAGCTAATCCTGCTTTGCTGCTTCCATGTGGCTGTGTGAATGGATAGAATAGAAAAGCAGAATCATAATTTTGTGCAAATACTGTATCGTAATTCTTCAAGCATTTCTTTAGTATGGAATATTCATTTACATGATAACTTCTGGTGGAATTAAGATCTACTTCCTCTATTAAGGCGAAATCCGGATCATACGATTTTGTTAGATTTCCTGCATTTTTAACTGTTTTAAGAACACTTTTCTTGCTCTTTGCCCAAGATGATTTTCCTCCATCCATAAAAAAGCTGAAATCTGGCGTATAGGCTCCGAATCCAATATTGTATGTAATTGCTGAATATTGTTTTCCTGTTGTTAGTGTTTGTTTTGTTTCTGTGTGAGATTCTACGGAAAGGGATTTGTTATCTTCAATTCTATGGTAACTTGCATAGAGATAAATGATATATCCTAGCACAATGACCACAATAAAGCCTAATAAAACTCCTATTGTCTTTAATACTTTTTTCGCTATCTTCATGACTTTCTATTCCTTCATTTTATCTTTATTTATCCGATACTTAGTGATTGTATTTATTATAACATACAAAAAGCATCCTTGGGACATTAATACATCCGATTTATCAGATATATTTTGTTTGCAAGGAGCATTTCACCATTCTTAATCTGATGCTGAGATTGATTGGATATCACATCCATGCGATTGAGTTTTTTGATAAAATCTTTAAAATATCTCATCTGGTTGATTAAATCATCAAGTTTAGATTTTTCTTTATCAAGTCCAGGTACTTCCACGTGATCTTTAAACATTCAAAGCAAATCAATCACCAGATTGAAGTTGTTGCAGACATGAACGACCTCAGAAAACTGGTCAGTGAATATGGAAAGATCGGATCGAATCTCAATCAGATCGCCAAGCATTTTAACAGTGGTGGCAGTCAGTCACGTGCTATAGAAAATGAAATCCATCAGTGCATCACGGACTTATTCCTACTGAGAAAAGAGGTACTAAAACTGTCAGGTGGTATGAATGGCAATCGTAAAGCACATTAAAAGCAGAAATACAAATTACTCAGTTGACATTGACAATATGTATGAATTTGCTTCTTCACACTGCACTGATTTCAAAGATCTCCGCGATGATGAGGATATTGTTATCAATAGGGAGTAGATCCTTAACAAACTTACCGAAGAAGAAAATTAATAATATATATTTGGTGGCTACACCCACAAGCCCCTGTAGAATAAATAACGCCAGTACTGGATATCAAAAATCCCGCACCGG
>OBJE01001464.1_pt1 | contig 12199 bp, 10 predicted proteins | sample 1519681 | NCBI WGS metagenome assembly OBJE01 (sample SAMEA3888898, study PRJEB22519) | human gut metagenome | biome: human gut; feature: human-associated habitat; material: faeces | place: Denmark | collected 2011 | reverse complement strand
ACACCTGTGATACGGAAGAATGCAGACTGCAGGATTGTATTGGTACGGTTACCCAAACCGATTTCCAATGCGATCTGTGTAGCATTGATATAATAAACCGTAATATTTTTCTGAGCGAAATAACGTTTTACACGGTTAGGCAGGTGTTTTGCCAATTCTTCGCCATTCCATACCGTGTTCAGCAAGAATGTACCGTTCTCACGCAAACCGCGAGTCACATCGTACATACGCAGGTAAGCCTGAACGTGGCAAGCCACAAAATTCGGTGTGTTTACCAAATAGGTAGAGCGGATCGGATGATCACCGAAACGCAGGTGAGAACAAGTGAAACCGCCGGATTTCTTAGAGTCGTAAGAGAAATAAGCCTGGCAATATTTATTTGTATTGTCACCGATGATCTTGACTGAATTCTTGTTGGCACCGACAGTACCGTCTGCACCCAAACCGTAGAACTTAGCTTCGAACATGCCTTCGCCACCCAATGCGATCTCTTCTTTCTGAGGCAGGGAAGTGAATGTTACGTCATCTACGATACCGATCGTGAACTGGTTCTTCGGCATCGGCAGTGCCAGGTTTTCATATACGGAAAGGATCTGGGCAGGAGTCGTATCCTTAGACCCCAAACCATAACGGCCGCCTACGATAACCGGAGCATCTTCCTGGCCATAGAAACAGTCTTTTACATCCAGATACAGAGGTTCGCCTACTGCACCCGGTTCTTTTGTACGGTCCAAAACAGCAATACGCTTAGCAGTCTTAGGAACAGCTGCCAAGAAGTGTTTAGCCGAGAACGGACGATACAAGTGAACGGAAACCAAACCTACTTTTTCACCCTTAGCTGTCAGGTAGTCGATAGCTTCGCGTGCAGCTTCCGTAACAGAACCCATTGCAATGATTACGCGTTCTGCATCTTCAGCTCCGTAGTAATCGAACAAACCGTATTTACGTCCTGTGATCTTGGAGATTTCATTCATATATTCTTCTACGATAGCAGGAACTGCATCATAGTAAGAGTTGCTCGATTCTCTATGCTGGAAGAAGTGGTCAGGGTTTTCAGCCATACCGCGTGCAACCGGAGTTTTCGGATTCAAGGCACGTGCGCGGAATTCAGCCAACGCCTTCTGGTCGATCAGCGGAGCCAAATCTTCATTTTCCAATGCTTCGATCTTCTGGATTTCGTGAGATGTACGGAAACCGTCGAAGAAGTTCACGAACGGAACACGGGATTTGATTGTAGCCAAGTGGGCAACACCTGCCAAATCCATCACTTCCTGTACAGAACCTTCGGCCAACATGGCGAAGCCTGTCTGACGGGCAGACATTACGTCTTGATGGTCACCGAAGATACACAGTGCGTGAGAAGCCAATGTACGAGCAGATACATGGAATACGCAAGGCAGCAATTCACCTGCGATCTTGTACATGTTCGGGATCATCAGCAACAAACCCTGAGAAGCCGTATAAGTCGTAGTCAGTGCACCAGCCTGCAACGAACCGTGAACTGCACCGGCAGCACCACCTTCAGATTGCATTTCCTGCACCATTACAGTTTCGCCGAAAATATTCTTACGTCCGGCAGCAGCCCATTCATCTACATATTCTGCCATCGTAGATGACGGAGTGATGGGGTAAATCGCAGCAACTTCACTGAACATATAGGAGATATGTGCAGCAGCCTGGTTACCATCACAGGTTAAAAATTTCTTCTGTTTTGTCATAGACTCTTACTATTAGTATTTAAAAAAATTTCAATATAAAAAGCCGAAAAGCCAAAGCGGGATCATGTTGCCCTCTCCTACTTCGACCTTATCGATTGCATAATACAGATCAGGATTATTCTTCACCTTCATGTTTTCTTCAATCCTGAAATTATGCATCCCATTGACTAAGAAATGTGCATTCTTCCCGCCCTCATTCAATTTATTATCCTTCAAAAGCTGGTTATAAAAGAATGATTCGCGGACAGACTGCATATTCACTTCCATCGGCCGGATGGGATACATCAAATTGGAGTTATACATATACACTTTAGAGGGTTTCTTGGGGAAGGACTCTCCCACCGGATAAAGTATGTTCATCAAACGGGCATCGGCCAAATATTTGATATAGTTCATCACGGTGGCCCGCGAAGTCTCTATGTCTTTGCTCAACTGACTCACATTGGGCGTACAAGGAGCGCTTGTCGCCAACAGGTAAAGCAGCTTACGCAGTTTCGGCAGATAGCTTTGTTCGATTTGTTTTATGTATAACACATCTACCTCCAGCATCATATTCATGGTCTTTAGCAAATTCTCCGAGAAATTGCGCTTCTCCAAGAAGAACGGGTAGAAACCATGATGCAGATAGTCCTGAAAGTATGCCATCGGTTTTCCCACCGAGCAGATGCCTTTCGCAATCTCCTGATGGTCCACCAATATTTCTCCAAACGTATAAGCTGGAAAACTGTTCCCGGACATCAGATTAAAAAATTCCCGGAATGAGAAACCTCGCAGGTTATACGAAACCACCTTACCTGACAGATCGGGATTTTCATCTTTCAACCGCATGACGGAAGAACCGGAAAAAATGATCTTCAAATCAGTGAAGTTATCGTAACAATAGCGGAGTTCTTTCGACCATCCCGAATATTTGAACACTTGGTCGATCAGCAGCACTTTTCCCCCTTTTGCCCTGAACTCAGAAGCAAAATCGACCAACGTACGTTCCGTAAAATAAAAATGATTCAGATTTATGTAAAGACACTCTTTATTATCCGCGCCAAAATGCTCGCGGGCATAATCCAGCAGAAAAGTCGTCTTTCCCACTCCGCGAGACCCCTTAATACCGATCAACCGATCATTCCAGTCGATCTCGTCCATCAGCCCTCTGCGAACCGGCGAATACAAGTGTTCTACCAGATATTTATGTGTTTTAAAGAATGCTTCCACTTTTTCAATTGACAATTAACAATGGACAATTGACAATTTATCCATCCCGTTAAACGAGGCAAATATAGATATTTTTTCCGAATTGCAATGCAGAGTTTGCAATTTTGATAAAAAACATCTATTCCAAATTATCAATTATCCATTTTTTATTGTTAATTATTCAATTATCGTTATCCACCCATAGGTATCAGGTTCATCGCCATACTGGATAGCACGCAGTTTATTGTATAGTTTTTCACAAACAGGACCCGGTTTGCCGTCTTTTGCAATCACATAAGACTTATTGACATCCAAATCATCGATCTGTGAAATCGGAGCAATAACCGCAGCAGTTCCACATTCGGCAGCTTCATCGAACGCAGCGATTTCTTCTACCGGAACCGGACGGCGTTCCACCGTCAGGCCCATATCGGTTGCCAACTGCTGCAAACTCTTGTTCGTGATAGAAGGCAGGATAGAGTGAGACTGCGGAGTGATGTAGCTGTTGCCACGAATTCCGAAGAAGTTGGCTGGGCCGCATTCGTCCAAATATTTCTTTTCTTTCGGGTCCAGATATAAAACAGCGGCGTAGCCCAGCTCATGAGCCTTTTCGCCCGCAACGAGACTGGCGGCGTAATTACCACCGACTTTGATCGTACCGGTTCCCTGAGGGGCAGCACGATCGTAATCGCGCATGATACATACTTTGGAGGGTTTGAAACCACCCTTAAAATACGGTCCCACCGGCGTCACAAACACCATGAACATATATTCGAGAGCCGGCTTCACACCCACCTGGGCACCCAAACCGATCATCAACGGACGGATATATAAAGCAGCCCCGCTTTCATAAGGGGGGACAAAACGTTCGTTCAGTTTTACGACCTTACGGATAGCTTCCTCGAACTTCTCAACGGGCAACTCGGCCATTTTGATACCGCGGCTGGAAGATTGCATGCGTTTGCCGTTCTCATCCATACGGAACACACGGATCTTGCCGTCTCTCCCTTTGAACGCCTTCAATCCTTCAAACGACTCCTGTCCATAATGCAAACATGTGGCAGCCATATGAATATTGATGATCTCGGAAGAACTAACTTCGAGCTCGCCCCATTTACCATCCCGATAGTAACACCGTACATTATAGTCTGTCTTCATATAACCGAATGACAGATCAGACCAATTAATATTTTCCATATCTTATCGTAATTAGATTATTGACAGGCAAAGGTATTAATAAAAAATGAAAAACGGCAACCGTTACTCATTTAATCCTCGCAGGAAAATAATCCCGCAAATTGTCGCAATGCGTACAGGCAAATTCGGCTACACTCTTATTGTACACCTTGCCTCAAATCTCATTGGTCCAAATCGAAACTACTGCTGCATCTAATTCGATTTTATATCCCATTTAATTCAAATTACACACAAGGGTAATATTTTTTAACAGATATAAGATTCCTACACCTCACTATCAATCAAGATTTTAACCCAAAATCGCATTTTAAAGAGAGATATTGTCTATTTTAACACTCATTTACCCCTTCAAAAACGGCAAAAATAATAAGAACGATAGATGCAAATTGCAGATTATATCGTATCTTTGTGAAGAAGCAACAAAAAGACATGATGGAAACACTTTATCCGATAGGCATACAGAATTTCGAAAAGATACGCAAAGAGGGATATCTTTACATAGATAAGACGGAATTGGTTTACCGATTGGCGAAGACGGGAAGCTATTACCTCCTAAGCCGTCCACGACGTTTCGGCAAGTCATTCTAATTTCAACTTTAAAAGCCTATTTTCAAGGTAAAAAAGAGCTGTTCGAGGGGTTGGCGATGGAACGGTTGGAAAAAGATTGGGTGAAATACCCGATCTTGCATCTGGACCTGAACATCTCGCAATATAGCTCACAAAAGGACTTGGAGGATATATTGAACCGCAACTTAGTCGCCTGGGAAAACCTGTACGGGGCAGATCCGGCCGAACGGAGCCTCGCCTTGCGTTTCGCAGGCATCATCCAGCGGGCCTGCGAAAAGGCAGGGCAGCGCGTGGTTATCCTGGTAGACGAGTATGACAAACCTTTGCTACAGAACCTGCACGACGAAACGATGCAAACGGAACTGAGAAATATGCTGAAGCCTTTCTACGGCGTTCTGAAGACGATGGACGGTTGTATCAAATTCGCACTGCTGACAGGCGTGACGAAGTTCGGGAAGATGAGCGTGTTCAACGATCTGAACAACCTGATGGACATTTCGATGGACGACCGGTATGTCGAGATATGTGGCATTACGGAGGAAGAAATCCATACTTATCTCGAAAAAGAACTGCAAGGGTTGGCGTCCCGGCAAAAGGTCAGCTATGAGGAGATGTGCCTTGAATTGAAAAAACGGTATGACGGCTATCATTTCGTTGAAAATTCAATCGGTATGTATAATCCGTTCAGCCTGTTGAACACATTTGCCAAGAAAAAGCTCAGCGACTATTGGTTCGAAACAGGCACACCCTCCTACTTAGTCGAACTGCTCAAAAGGACGGATTACAATCTATATGATATGGCTCATACACAAACAAATGCAGAAGACAAGCAGTATGCTTTACCTTTCACATCCGATACAAGAACGCTGTTCAGAATAGGCGTCAATTTCAACAACGAAACACGGAATATCGACACGTGGAAAATTCAAACAACATAAACAATCAACATATTGGGCAGACAAACATAACTGTTTTTTATGTACATTTGTCCACCCAAATAAATAAATAACATGAAAGTAATCGATCTGATCAATAGCAGCAAGAGTACTGCTTTCTCATTTGAAATACTTCCTCCGTTGAAAGGAAACAGCATACAGAAAGTATATAATGTCATAGACAAACTGATCGAGTTCGATCCTAAATACATTAATATAACATCCCATCACAGCGAATATATCTACAAGACTTTGCCAGATGGTAGCTTTCAGAAAGTCAACATCCGCAAACGTCCCGGATCGGTCGCCATCGCTTCGGCTATCCAGAATAAATATGGCATAACGGCTGTTCCTCATATTATATGCAAGGGATTTACAAAAGATGAAACGGAATATGCATTGATCGACCTGAACTTTTTAGGTGTTTATGACCTGTTGTTGCTCCGTGGAGATGTAAAAACACTGGAAGCCGGACAAAAAACGGACATATACCACGAACATGCAACCGACCTCCAGCAGCAAGTGAACGACTTCAACAAAGGGATCGCCATCGACGGATCTGTTTTCGAAGCCAATGAAACACCGTTCTCTTACGGAATGGCTTGCTATCCGGAAAAGCATGAAGAAGCCCCCAATATGGAATCGGATATTTTCTATCTGAAAGAGAAAGTAAAGAACGGGGCGGACTACTTGGTGACACAGATGTTTTTCGACAATGAAAAATATTACGCATTCGTAGACCGATGCCGGGCGGAAGGCATTACGGTCCCCATCATTCCGGGTATCAAGCCGATCGTATTCAAGAACCAGCTCACCGTGCTGCCTAAGATATTCCGTTCGGACATTCCCGAACCGTTTGCAACAGAACTTCGTAAATGCAAAACGGATGATGAAGCGAAAGCCGTCGGTGTCGAATGGTGCATCCAGCAATGCAAAGACTTGATTGCACACGGCGTTCCGAGCCTACATTTCTATACAATGATGGCATCGGATAGCGTCTATAAGGTGGCAAAAGAGGTGTATTGAAAGCACGAAACCATCGTTTCATGAGCACGAAACTACATTTCCATGCCTATGAAACGATGTTTTCATGCCGAAGGAACTATATTTTCAAGCAATCGTAATCTCCCCGATCAGCGAACAATTCAGATGTTCCTTTACTTCGTCCGGCGTCATACCATGCCCGAACAGGAACATCAACTTGGCAACCGCACATTCGGTCGTGCTGTCGTAACCGCTCACCACGCCGGCCTGCAACAATTTGCGACCGGTTTCATAGCGGTGCATTTCCACGCTCCCGGCAAGGCATTGGGTGACATTGACAATGACGATCCCCCGTTCGACCGCATCCTTCAACATCTCCAGCAACCAGTCATATCCGGGCGCATTCCCGCTACCGAATGTTTCCATCACGACGCCTTTCAAGCCGGGAATATTCAAGATGCTTTCCACAACCTGCGGAGAAATTCCAGGAAATATTTTCAAGATTGCAATATTCCGGTCCAACAAGTAATGAGGTTTCAGCGGTTTCCGGGATACCGGATGGTAAATCTGGGAGACATCATACTTAATCGAAATACCGGCATGTGCCAACGGAGGATAATTATAGGAACGGAACGCATTGAAATTATCCGCATTCGTCTTGCTGGTACGGTTTCCGCGCAGCAGGTCGTTCTCAAAGAAAATACAGACTTCAGGAACCAGCGGCATATCGTTTTCACGGGCGGCGGCAATCTCTATCGCCGTAATCAGGTTTTCCTTTCCATCCGTACGAAGCATACCGATCGGAAGCTGTGAACCGGTCAGAACCACCGGCTTACTCAGATTTTCCAGCATAAAGCTCAAAGCGGAAGCGGTAAAGGCCATCGTATCGGTCCCATGCAGAACGACAAAGCCATCGTAATCATGATAATGTTCCGCAATGACATGCACGATTTTCATCCATGAATCCGGTCCCATCTCCGATGAATCCATCGGTGGATCAAATTGAATAGACGATATTTTATATCCGAGATTTTTCAGTTCGGGTACATGCTCCTCCAAATGTTCAAAATTAAAGGCCTCCAAAGAGCCCGTCTCAGGATTTTCTATCATTCCGATAGTACCTCCCGTATATATAATCAGAATAGAAGCGTCATCTTTGCATACATTCATAATACAATCCGTATTTATGTAATTTTCTTTTTTACAATGCAAAGATAATACTATCATTTTGAAATCAAATACCGAAACAAAACAATTAAAACATATTCAAAACTATCTTCACAAGAATAATCATAAGAAAAAATATTACATTTTGTCAACTGCAAAAAAACACAAATCACCGTCTCAGTTTTTATCGATCAGGCAATAGAAGTAAGCAATACACCAAAAACATACAACAAAATGAAAAATCTCTGGAATAACCTCGAAAAACGGGAGAAATGACGCTAAACGACTTAATATCAGAGTCGTTACGGTGTCAAATGATGACAAGCCGAAAAATCGGAAAACGCAAAGAAAAGCGGATTTAAGAAGAAGAATGGTTTGCAAATCATTACCCGTGAAAGAGTAAGATTTAACATATGAGAGATGCTATTGCACCGTTTGTCACCGATTTGCGTATCAAGGTCTAACTCGTTGATATTTAACTTTGCAAACAAAAAAACGAGTATGGCAAGAAGTACATTCAAAGTGCTGTTCTACGTGAACGGCAGCAAGGAGAAAGACGGTATTGTCCCCATCATGGGACGAGTGACAATCAACGGTACTGTGGCGCAGTTCAGTTGCAAGCAGACCATCCCGAAAACCCTTTGGGATGCGAAAGGCAACCGAGCCAAAGGCAAGAGTGCCGAAGCACGGAACATCAATCTGGCATTGGACAACATCAAGGCGCAAATCATCAAGCACTATCAGCGCATATCCGACCGAGAGGCATACGTAACGGCTGAAATGGTGCGCAATGCCTACCAAGGGGTAGGAAGCGAGTATGAGACACTGATAAAGGCTTTTGACAAGGATTGCGCCAACTTCCTGAAACGTGTCGGCAAAGACCGCAGCATCGGCACATACAAGGTCATGGTAAGGGCAAAGAACTATGTCGCAGCCTTTATCAAGTCATTCTACAGACGGACGGATATGTCCATGCTGGAACTTACACCCGACTTCATCAAGGAGTTTGCGGCTTATCTTACGGCTGAACGGGGACTGAAAAACGCCACCATCTGGCTGAACTGCATGTGGCTAAAAGGAGTGGTGATGCGTGCGCACTATAACGGACTGATACCGAGAAATCCGTTTGCGCAGTTCCATATCAGCCCGAATGTTAAGGAACGGGAATATCTGACAGAGGACGAAATCAAAAGAATCATGGCGCACGAGTTTGACAACCCCACCCTCGCATTGGTGCGAGACCTGTTCATTTTCGCCTGCTTCACCGCCTTGTCTTTCGTGGATATGAAAGAACTCACAACGGACGAAATAGTGGAGGTGAACGGTGAGAAATGGATATTGTCGAAACGGCACAAGACAAATGTCCCGTTCCAAGTGAAGCTGCTGGATATTCCCTTGCAGATAATCGAACGGTACAAGTATCTGTCGGAAGACAAGCTGGTTTTCGGGAAAATCAACTATTGGACGATGTGCAAACAGCTGAAAAAGGTAATGGCGGAATGCGGAATAGAGAAGCATATCTCCTACCATTGCGCACGTCATACGTTTGGAACACTGGCTCTTAGCAAGGGGATGCCCATTGAAAGCGTGAGCCGTGTTTTGGGACATACGAACATTGTCACGACTCAAATCTATGCGAAGATAACCACACAGAAACTTGACAATGACCTGACGATGTTCGGCAACAAGCTGAACGCATCGTTCGGAAGTGTAACCCCATAACCAAGCATAGCCATGAAACGAAGCATCATCACAACGGACGGCAACGGCAACATCACCTTGCCGACCGACATTAGCGCAACCGCCATGAGCGAATGGGAACTTTGCGACCTGTTCGGAGTAACCGCCCCGACATTCCGTGCAGGGCTGAAGGCTCTTTGCAAGAGCGGAGTTTTAAGGGAATACGGGATAAGGCGAAGCATACGGGTATCCGATAATTGCTGTATGGAGGTTTACAACCTTGAAGCGATAGTTACCCTCGCTTTCCATATCGGCACATTCGGAGCGGAACGGGTACGCAATGCCGTTCTTGAAAGACTGTACCTGCGAAAAGAGAAAACAAGCATCTTTTTCTCGCTGAATACCAATGGTATATCCAAATCCGAATACTTCTCGTAGCTGAATGCCTGACATTATTCACTCGGTAAGTCAGTAATTCATTAAGTCAGTACGACAGAACGACAGACGCTCTGATTTTTTCTCCCGAAAAGCGTAATCCGACATTCGCTTTTCGGGAGTTTTCCGTTTGCACAACCCGTTTCCTGTCCCAAACCATTGAAAGTTTTTGTTTCGGGGGCTATTTGTCACCATTCTGCTGTGTTTTGCATAACAACCTATCCGATAATTGATTATATTTTTGCAGCTGGTAATTTTCAAACTTAAAACCATTTGATTATGTCAGCTATCGAACAACAGGACAGCCACAGACCGCCATCGGATGGCGGCATGGCAAAGGAAGAATTTATCCGTGTCGGGACAACGCTCTACAAGATTGTGGAGCAACCGAGACTGAACGGAGGGTATGTGAAGAAACGCATCGCATGGAACAACGAGACCCTGCGACAGGATTACGGCAAGGATTACATCGGCAGCGTTCCCAAGTATGACGGCTTCTGCACCGTACCCGAACACATCGGCTACCGTTCCGTGGTCGGCAAGTTCCTTAACCTCTACGAACCGATAGACCACCGACCGCAGGAGGGCGATTTATCGCATATCCAATCTTTGGTACGGCACATCTTCGGGGAACAGTACGAGTTGGGGATGGACTATCTGCAACTGCTCTACCTGCAACCGATTCAGAAGTTGCCTATCCTGCTGTTGGTGTCGGAAGAACGCAACACGGGCAAAAGCACCTTCCTGAACTTTCTGAAAGCCCTTTTTCAGAACAATGTGACTTTCAACACCAACGAGGATTTCCGCAGCCAGTTCAATTCCGACTGGGCTGGCAAGTTGCTTATCGTGGTGGATGAGGTGCTGCTCAACCGCAGGGAGGATAGCGAGCGGTTGAAGAACCTCAGCACCACACTTTCCTATAAGGTGGAAGCCAAAGGCAAAGACCGTGACGAGATTGCGTTCTTCGCCAAATTCGTGCTGTGTTCCAACAACGAGTATCTACCCGTAATCATAGACGCAGGGGAAACACGCTATTGGGTGCGCAAGATAGACCGCTTGCAGTCCGATGATACCGACTTCCTGCAAAAGCTGAAAGCGGAGATACCCGCCTTTCTCCATTTCCTGCAACACAGAAAACTGTCCACCGAAAAGGAAAGCCGGATGTGGTTCAACCCCACATTGCTGCATACAGAAGCCTTGCAGAAGATTATCCGTAGCAACCGCAATCGGCTGGAGATAGAGATGTCGGAACTGCTGCTTGACATTATGGTTGCAATGGATGTGGATAGCGTTTCATTCTGCCTTAACGACCTTGTCGTACTGCTGGTGCACTCGCAGGTAAAGGCGGAAAAGCACCAAGTGCGTAAGGTGGTGCAGGAGTGCTGGAAACTAACACCTGCACCAAACGGGCTTACCTACACCACCTATCAGGGCAATTACAACAGAAGTTGTCACTATGAGCCGATAAAGAGGGTGGGACGCTTCTACACCGTCACAAGGGAGCAACTCGAATCCCTGTAATACTATCATTTTTCTGTTGAATTGTTGAATATGGGTATAAATACACTGACAATAAACGATATACATTCTCAACAAAATCTCAACAAGCCAAAAGAGAAGTTGAGAGACCACCGACACCCGTTTGTGGATTTCTCTTTTGGTGAGCGGTTTGTTGAGAAGATGTTGAGAGGTTACGAGGCTGTATATAAACATATTACATTGACAATTCATCAAATCAACAAATTTTCATCAACTTCAAAACCGTATGTAATATGACAATCCAAGATGTAAAGCAAATCAAACTGGCAGACTATCTGCAAAGTCTGGGCTATACGCCTGTAAAGCAACAAGGCAAGAACCTGTGGTATAAATCACCGCTACGGGAAGAAACGGACGCATCGTTCAAGGTAAACACTGAGCTTGAAAAATGGTATGACTTCGGCATCGGCAAAGGCGGAAACATCCTCGCATTGGCAGCGGAACTTTACTATTCGGAAGATGTAGCCTATCTGCTGAAACGCATAGAGGAGCGGACAGCATACATCCGCCCTGCATCGTTCTCTTTTGGCAGACAGCATTCCGACAATCAGCCTTATCAGGGATTAAGGGTTGGTGAGTTGTCCTCTCCTGCACTTATTGCCTATCTGCAAGAAAGGGGAATAAACATCGGACTTGCCAAAAGAGAATGCAGGGAGCTTCGGTTTATGAATGCCGACAAACCCTATTTTGCCATCGGCTTTCCGAACATGGCAGGAGGATATGAAGTGCGCAACAGATACTTCAAGGGATGTGTCGCCCCGAAAGACATCACCCATATCCGACAGCAGG
>OBJE01001461.1_pt1 | contig 12213 bp, 8 predicted proteins | sample 1519681 | NCBI WGS metagenome assembly OBJE01 (sample SAMEA3888898, study PRJEB22519) | human gut metagenome | biome: human gut; feature: human-associated habitat; material: faeces | place: Denmark | collected 2011 | reverse complement strand
TACGCCCCCGGAACAAAATTAAATACGCAGGAAATATCCGATTCACTGGGCATCAGCCGCTCCCCTGTCCTTGCTGCAATCAACCGCTTGATTGCGCTTGGTCTGGTAGAGGCAACGCCGAGAAAGGGCACAACCGTTGCACAGCTTTCCGATACCCAGATTAGAAATATCATTGAAGCACGTCAGATGATGGAGCTTTTCTGTGTAAAGCTCTGTATCCGCAATATTGAGTATCACCCCAGCATCATCAAGGAGATGGAGACCGTTGTACAGGAATTTGAAACCGCACTGGAAGCCGGATATCCCGCTGCGGCAGAGCTGGAAACAAAATTCCATACCCTCTATATCTCCCTCTGTGGCAATCCGCAGATTATGAAGCTCTATGAATCCAACTGGAGCATCGGCACCATGTTTTATATGTATAGCGCAACCAACCTCCCTCTGGATCAGCTCAAAACCTCCTTCCATCAGCATAAAGAAATTCTCAATACACTGAAGGCAAAGGACGAAACCGCCTTACGGAAAATTATTGAAGAACACATGAGCATTGTTTATGAAACACTGGAATGGTATTCTCAGGCAGCCAAGCACTGATTCCTACAAGGATTGATTGCCCTTGCGCCATCGCAGCAGTAGAGCCTGTCAGCACAATGCAGCCGCCCGTATTGGTTGCCATGGCGGTTTATATCGGCAAAACCAGATTGATTGATAACTTCATTTACGAAGGCTGAGGATATAAAAACGGTCTGAACCGCAGGGTTCAGACCGTTTTAAGGTGTCGACAAAGTCGACCCCTAAGTCGAAATCAGGATTTCGACTTGTTGAAACAGAAGAATAAACAGATGCGTTCCGGCGATAGCAAGCACCTTGAAACGCCCTGTTTTCCTCGAGGGGGCAAAGCTCCCTCTGCGGATTCCATTCCGGAGAATACTTACCGCCCAAGAAGGGGCGGCAGGCAAAGCCTGCTTTGCGGAGCAAAGTAATGAGCTATTCGTTTCCCGAACCCTTCCGCTCAATACCACCCAAACAGGGTTTTTCCGCCATCCAATTTCTCAATTTTTTTCATATCCTCCTGCGAAATTTCAAAATCAAAGACAGCGAGGTTTTGTTTCATACGCTCCTGATGGACGGATTTCGGAATTACCGCAATTTTATTCTGCACCAAATACCGCAGTGCAATCTGTGCAGATGTTTTTCCGTATTTGTTCCCAAGCTCCTGCAATAACGGCTCCGCAAAAATATTTTTTCTGCCCTCCGTAAAGGATGCCCAAGACTGCATTTGCGTTCCATGCTTTTCCATTTCCTTTTGCAATGCCAGCTGCGGATAGTACACATGGGATTCCACCTGGCTGCCCGCAGGCACAATATCACAGGCGGCAGCAAACGCCTGATATTTCTTTTCATTAAACTTGGAAATACCGATTGCTCTTACCTTTCCTGCCCGATAGACCTCCTTCATGGCTTCATACATTTCCAAAGCGGAATCATACGGCTCATGAATCAAAAGCAAATCAATATAATCCGTCTGCAATGCCTGCAAAGATTTTTCGATTGCGGCCTTTGCTTTTTCGTAGGTAACGCAGGGACGGTACAGCTTTGTTGTAAGAAAGACCTCTTTTCTCTCCAGACCGCTTTCTTTTACCGCCTGCCCGACGATATCTTCATTTTCATACATTTGCCCTGTGTCAATCAGCCTGTATCCGCTGTCCAATGCGGTGAGAATCGTTTTCTTGCCTGCCTCTCCACGCACATCCCATGTACCAAAGCCAATCATCGGCAGCTGCACGCCATTATTTAAGGTTACATATTCCATCTGCGTTCCGACTCCTTCCCAATTCTATGATTCTGTCTATCCGCTTTCCGAAAGCCTGCCGAAAATATGCTTCTGTCACAAGCTTTCTCTTAAAATTTGAATAATCTCCTCTCGATTTAATACCTTATATCCCTAATGAAAGATAAGTGAACTGCACCCCATTTGTTAGACAGTATGATATACTATTTAGCAAGTGGGGTGATTTTTATGCCAAAAGGAGCACCAAACAAACGATATACTCCAGAATTTAAGAAACTGGTGGTAGAAACAATGCTGGAAGAAAAACTGAGCTACAGTGAAGCGGCAAGACAATTTGAAATAAATGATCACGGAATCATTCAACGTTGGGAGCGAATTTATCTCGAAGAAGGTTCAGAGGGGCTGGCTATCGAGCGTCGTGGACGCAAAAGCACCGGACGGCCAATGAAACTACAAAAAGAGGTAGAGGAGGATTTGATCGCAGGGGTGCAGCGATTGCGCGCAGAAAACGCATACCTAAAAAACTTGCAAGCCTTGGTTTTGGAAAACGAGCGACAGCATCACAGAAAACACAGGTGATTTAGAAACTAAGGCAAGAATTTTCACTGGCAATCCTGCTGGATGTCGCTCAACTGCCTCGTGCAACCTTTTACTATCATCTAAAACAACTGAAGAAAGCAGATAAATATCATTCTGTGAAAGAAGAAATCACTGCTATTTTCCATGAGAATAAAGGAAGATACGGTTATCGACGTATTACTGCAGAACTTCGAAATAGGAATATTTATTTAAATCATAAAACTGTTCAGCGTCTTATGCAGAAGTTGGGCTTAGTTTGCCGTGTCAGGATGAAGAAGTATCGTTCTTACAAGGGTGAAGTGGGCAAAATCGCACCAAATCTGTTAAATCGGAACTTCCATGCCGAAAAACCGAATCAGAAATGGGTCACGGATGTGACAGAGTTCAGCCTGTTTGGTGAGAAACTGTATCTGTCCCCAATTCTCGATTTGCACAGTAGCGATCTGGTCAGCTATACCATATCGGATCGTCCTGTGCTGCGCATGGTGACAACTATGCTGAACGAGGCATTTGCAAAAATTCCGGACGGAACAAATCACATTCTCCATTCTGATCAGGGCTGGCAGTATCAGCACAGGCAGTATCAACGGATGCTCCGGGAGAAAGGCATCCGGCAGAGCATGAGCCGAAAAGGGAATTGTCTGGACAATGCTGTGATAGAAAATTTCTTTGGACTGCTCAAGAGCGAACTGCTGTATTTGCAGGAATTTCAGTCCATGGAGCACTTCAAACAGGAACTCGTTGCATATCTGGATTACTACAACAACCGCAGGATCAAGGCAAAACTGAAGGGCTTGCCGCCTGCAATTCACAGACAACAAGCCCTTTCGGCTGCTTGAACAATTTTTACTTCAAAATATTTGTCTAACTTTTTGGGGTCAGTTCAATGCCCTATTTTACTCAAATCGAGTCTATTTTAACTCATAGAGTCAATCTTGACTCAACCTTTTCATAAAAAATAGTCTGAACCACAAGGATTCAGACCATTTTTATTTTCCGCTTTAGCCTTCCCTTACGAGCGTAACTGTTTTTTCCGCTTCATTCCAAGAAGTCTGTGCGCCAAGCGCATCCGCTACAAAGCGAACAGGCACATAGGTACGGCTATCCATGATGACAGGTGCAACGCCATATTTTTCAAGCGTTTTCCCAATCGTCATCTTAATTTCCTTTCCATCCAAAAGCAAGGTAACCTCTTTGCTTTCGCCGTTCCATGCAACCGCACCGCCCAAAGATTCTGTAATGAATCTGATGGGAACCAAGGTTCTGCTATTCTGAATCACGGGAGCCGCATCCTTTTGGGCGAGATTCCCGTTAACAGAAATGCTCTTTCTGCCAATCTGCATTTCGACGATTGTTTTCTCCTTTGCTTTTGTTTCGTTGTTTTCCTTCGTTTCCTCTACTTTTGTTTCGTTTTTCTGTGTTTTGGATTTTCTGCCGCCGGAGGAAGAACCGCCGCCGCTCTCCGGCTTGGCAGTCAGTGCTTTATAGGCATCCTGCAAGGCTTTTGTGGCATTGTTATATTCCTCTGCCGTCGCTTCAACCTTGGAAACCTCCTTTGCATCCGCCAAAACCTTTGCAAATGCCGCCCATTTCTCTGCGGAGTAATCTGCTTCCTGCAAAGCCTCTGCCTCTTTCACTGCATTTTTCAGTGCAAGCCAAGCCTGCATTACTTCATGCTCCTCTTCGATTTCACCAATCAGCTCTTTAAAGCTCCACTGCTTATTGGTTTCTGTCACTGTTGCCTTATGGTCAATCACCGCATCTGCCGCACGCATTTTTGCAAGAAACTGGTCAAGCTGTGTTTCGCTCAAGCCGCTCATCAGCATAAATTCCGCTGTGTAGCCACTGCCTGTAAATGCCTCTGCATCCCCTACAAAGCCTTTGTACCCTGCAAGATATCCAACGGACTGGTTAATCTGGCTTTTTTCAACCGTAACTGCCTTAATTCCCATTTCCTCCAGAATTGCTCTGATTTTGCTGCCCTTTACGGTATCCGCACCGAGGTTGAACAGCAGTACCTTTGCTGCGGGGATTTCTTCCTCCGCACCAATAATGGGAACGGAATAGGAAAGATAATCCGCTTCCTCTCCTGCCCATTCGGGATGAGGCAGTCTAAGCTTTACAATCAATCGTTTTCCTGCCTCAAACGTATTCGCCTTAACGGGAATATTGATGGTTGTGAAATGCTCCTTGCTTGCTTTATTCGCATCACGCTGACCGATACGCTGTGTAATCGAGCTTTCATGCAGCTCCTTCTTCTCAAATTCATCATCTGTATAGTCGGAGGGGAACTGATATGCTGTTACGTTGCAATAATAGTCGCTCATTTCCGTATAGCCTGCATCGTATGTCACTGTTACAGGAATGGTAGTATCTGTCACTCTGACTGCGGCAACATCAATAGAAACGGTAGGTGTTGCCCAATCGGGTGCCGCCTCAACGGTTTTCGCATTGGAATATACCACTTTGCTTACGCCGTTTTTCACAAGCGTCAGCTTAATCATCAGCTTGGAGCCTGCTTTCAGCGGCTTTACGCTTTCTCTAAAGCCCATGGTTGTTACGCCGGGGCTGTAAATGCTGCTTTCTGCCGCAATTTTTGCTTTGCTTTCATCCAATTCCTCGCCTGTGTAGTTATACAGTACATAGCTTACGGAATCATAATAATTTCTTTCAAAGTTCAGATAGGTTTCCATCTTTGTATCGCCTTCGGATACATGCTCCTCTCTGATATAAGCAGAGGGTTCTATAATCTGAGGGGGTGCCTGAATGGTTTTTGCATCGGAGATTTTTACCACTTCGCTTTCGCCGCCTGGCAGCGTAAGCACCGCAACGATTTTATCTCCTGCCGTCAAATCATTGGTAAATGTAATTTTACTGCTGTATGCGGAAGGCGTTACCGCACCGGAATACAGCAAAGCATTTCCTACATTTGCACTGTCAAATGCACCACCATAGCGGTAGGTATACAGCTTCAAATTGCCTGTAAGCGCATTGTCGAAATCCGCCTTTACATAAAGATTCTTATCCGTAGAAAGAATTTTGGAGGAGGTAATTTCAACAGAAGGCTCTTTTACCACCTTGCCGCCAATCAGAATATAAACCTTATCATCACTGTAATAGGTTCTGTCAGTGTCAGAATCCCATTTGTAAAGATATACCAATACATATTTTTCAGGCGTAAGATTTCCCTTTACATCAAAGGTATATCTGCCGCTTCCCGTAAAGCTCTGACTCTTGAGGGATGCCGCAGCATCCGGATGTGTATTGTTTCTGTCTGCAAGCCTTACAAACACATAGCCGCCCTTATAGCTGTCATATCCGTTTACGGAAACCGTAATGCTTTCCGTATCTGCTGTGAGTGCTTCGGGGGAAACGCTGATGCTGTCCCCTTCCGCTTTCGCTTTTACCGTAAAGGCTGTGCCGGGGTAATAATGCGTTTTATCTTCATCATCAACATAATAGATATAAGGAATAATCACATCCCCTGCCGTTAAAGCCTTTGTAATAGTGATTTCTACATTATCCCCACTGATAACAGGACTTTTACTGCCGACAGAAACGGGGTCTCCATATACATCAGCGTCTCCGTTTTCTTTTGCTTTATATAGGATAATCATTCCCTTGCCGGAGGGGATTAAATCCGTTTTGCTCACCGCAAGACTTACCTTGGTATCCCCTTCATATACATTCCCGTTCACAGTCAGTACGGGCTTTTCCATCTCTGTCTCCAAAACAACGGGAACCGCATTGGAATATGCAACAACCGTTCCGCCCTTCATCAGCACTGCCGCAACATATTTGTCTCCTGCCAATTCCTTCCCGTAGGAATTTTTCTCTACCGAAACCATTCCTGCTTCGGAAACACTCTTGCTGCCGAAAAATTCCCAATCGTTCCCCTGTACCGCATCCGCAGACGCATATTGTCTGATGATAAGGTTAGAGCCTTCTTCCACATCACCGGCAACCACAACGCTTACTGCGCTCGCACCTGCCTTAATTTTATCTGCGTTGATTTTCACTGTCGGCGCAACAGGCACAGCAGGAATCAAAACAGAATCATCAAGGATGCCTGCCGCCTCGTAGTCATTGCCTTTAGGAATATACAGCGCCGTAACCTGGTTCCAATATACAACGGCACGCACACGATAGCCTGCCAGAAGCGGTTCCTCCAGATTGATTTCATAGTTTGTCAGATTTTCCGTAAACTGCAGGGGAATCGTCAATCTGCGCATATAGTTGCCTTCAAAGTCGAATGTTTTATCCTGCGGATATTGCTGGATGGAAACTGTCATATTGAAATCTACATTTTCATCCTTTGCGTATGCAAGCAATCTCTCATCTGCGGAAAAATTGATGTGCAGCTTGGTATCGCCTGCTTTTAAATCCTTATCCGCAATGCTTACCTCGGGCCATGTGTAATCCCGAAAGCCCTCGCCGTTTTTATCCACAACCGTAAGCTCACGGGATTGCTTTTGCTTGTAAAAAACATCATTCTCCGTTTCTGCAACAGGCACATTCAGATAAGCGCATACCTTCTGCCCCACCTTCAAAGGGAGAAGGGACTCTGCGAAATTACAGGTATAGCTTTTTCCGTTTTCCACCCGTACCGAATAAAGTTGCTTTGTGGCGGTGCTGTCGGGATCAAAGACTGTATTTGCGGGGTATACCGCAACAATCATGTAGCAGCTTTTCACACTGCTGTGCAGCTTCACATTTGCCGTAAGGGATGTTGCATCCTCTGTAATTTTTCCGTCTGCAAAACCATCTATTGTTACCTCGCAGCCTGCCAAAATTTCCGCCTGTGTCGGTTTGGTTGTTTCTCCGCCGGAAGAAGTGCCGGAGGCAGTGACCGTAATCGGTACAGAAGTATATTCCTGCATTTCACCGCTTGATGTATCACGCAGTACCGCTATTACCTCTTTGCCTTCCGTTGGTGCTGTTGTAAGCGTAATCGTATTACTTCCTTCGTTCAAAGCTGTATATCCAATCACACCGCTCAAGTCCGTATAGCTGAAAAGTTTAGTCGTGTCATACTCTTCTCCGCTGTCAAGCTGTATGACCTTTGCAAAGCCGGCTGTAATGTCTTGTGCAAGTGTAACCTCAACCGATTTTGTATTCGGTGTAATGGTGCTTGTTGTGATGGAAATTCCCTGTTCCTGCGCAAATGCCGAAGCTGCCGCAAAAGGAACTGTCGAAATTGCCATAATAAGTGCAACAAGCAGACTGAATACTCTTTTACTGATGCTGCTGTAAATTGTTTTCATTTTCCTCCACCCTTCTCTAGTGATTTTTATATTGTTAGCTGCGGCTAACTAAATTCCATTATAATTTGCCTCTTTTTCATTTGCAACCGCTTTTTTCCTTCTTGATAAGTGTTCTCATTTTGGCACTGCAATAAAAAAATACCCTCCCTGCCATTTGGCAAAGAGGGTATCCTCCATTTAACAAATCAATTTTATTTTACGAATGTTTCACAAAAGCGCATCAGCATAGATGCCACCCTGAGATACATCTACTTCTTCCTTGGGTGCTTCCTGCGGCTCTGTTTTTCCTTCTTCCTTGCCCTCTGCGGCACCCTCATTTACCTCCGCCGCTGCGTTTGTTTCCTCAGCAAGCGCCGACACAGACGTAAGAGAAAGCGCTATTGTCACGCACACCAACTGACTGATTAGCTTTTTCTTCATAAAATCCCTTCCTTCTCTTGTGTCCTTCCATCAAGCAATATCCTGCGAACGCTGTATTTTTCGACAAAACCCGCGAAAATACTGCATTTGCCAAAATTATAGCAGATTCTTTTCGCAATGAACATCCTACCAAAGTATGAGACGGCAACCTTATTTTTTCGCCGTTTTTGTAATAAAAAAATCGGCTTCCGCCGAAACCGATTTTTCTTCTTACATATTCTGCTTCAAGCAGGTTTTGATATCATCCTCGGGGTTGCTGACAGCACGCAAATCAAAGGTATCCACCAGATACTGCAGCACATTCGGGCTTAAAAATGCAGGCAGTGTCGGCCCCAAATAAATGCCCTTCACGCCAAGGCTCAAGAGTGCCAGCAAAACCGCCACCGCCTTCTGCTCATACCACGAAAGAATCATGGACAGCGGCAAACCGTTCACATCCGTCCCAAAGGCATCTGCCAAAGCCGTTGCAATGCGGATGGCGGAATAGGCATCGTTGCACTGCCCCACATCAAGCAATCTCGGCAGACTTGCCACCTCGCCGAACTCCAGCTTATTAAATCTGTATTTGCCGCACGCCAAGGTTAAAATGATACAATCCTGCGGCACCTTTTTCGCAAATTCCGTATAATAATTTCGCCCCGGCCTTGCGCCGTCACAGCCGCCAATCAAAAAGAAATGTCTGAGCTTTCCACTCTTGACCGCCTCCACGATTTTATCGGCATAGCCTAATGTGGCATGATGCCCGAAGCCGACCAAAATTTCATGTGCCTCCTCATCCTCGGGATAGCCGCCCAATTCCAACGCCTGCGCAATGATTTCGCTGAAATCCTTCTCGCCGTTTTCCTTCTTGCCGATATATTTCACGCCCTCCCAGCCGACCACATTCGTGCTGTAAATACGGTCCTTGTAGCTTTCTCTCGGGCGCATCAGGCAGTTGGTTGTCATCAAAATACACCCCGGCAGATTGTCGAACTGCTTTTGCTGATCCTGCCATGCACCACCGAAATTCCCGACCAAGTGCGGATATTTTTTCAAGCCCTCGTAGCCATGGCAGGGCAGCATTTCCCCATGCGTATAAATATTGATGCCCTTGCCCTTCGTCTGCTCCAAAAGCATTTCCAAGTCCTTCAAATCATGCCCGGAAACCACGATAAACGGACCTTTTTTCATGTGAACATCAACGGTATGCGGAGAAGGATTGCCGTAAACCTCGGTGTTTGCCTCGTCCAGCTTCTGCATAACGGCAATCGCCATCTCGCCTGTGCGCATCGTCAAGCGAATCAGCTCCTCTACCGTCAGGTTATCATCCGTAATTGCCTCCAATGCCTCGATATAGAAATTGTCCACCTCGTCACTGTAATACCCCAACTCCCTCGCCTGATGCCCGTAGGCACTGATGCCCTTCAAGCCATACAGCACCGTCTGCCGCAAGGAGCGGATATCGGGATCTAAATCCTCATACATAATGCCTGCCATGGGTGCATCCTTGAGCATTTCGGTTTTGGTTTCGGGGAGGGTATAGGTAACGTGTGCCGTATGATTGTCAATCTCCCCTGTCATGCCTTTCAGCGTATCCTTGATTTCCTGCGATTCCTTCAGCAGCTCCACATGAACCGCCGCATCAAAGTTTACATTCGTCAGCGTGGTAAACAGCACATTTTCGATAAAGCGAATCACGCTTTTGTCAATCTCCTTCCCCTGCGCAAGCAACGCCTTGCCGTAACAGCTGATACCCTTAATTTGAAAAATCAGCAAATCCTGCAAATTGGCAACCTCCGCCGTTTTTCCGCAAACGCCCAGCTTCGTACAGCCCTTACCATTTGCCGTCTGCTCGCATTGATAGCAAAACATTTCATAGCCTAAATCCATATTGTTGCTCATAAATCAACCGTCCCTTCTTTTCCTTTTGCAAGCTAGTGTTTCCCAACAAATGGAGATTATACGCAACCCGAAGCAGGAATCCGCCTGTTAAAATAATATACAAATTTTTTCCAATCCTACTTTAGTAGGATATACAAAAAGAATTTTTCCCGCTATAACGAATGTGAAATCACAATTAGAATTTTATGATTTTCACGGAAAAGGAGGAACGAGATGGGAAGACACACTTTTACCCAAAAATTCCTGCCTCTGGCGCTGGCGGCGCAAACGGCGTAATGCTGGATAGCAGCCTAAGCGTGAAAAAGACGGTAACCGCCACAGGGGTAAAAGCGCCCACCATCACAGGCGGCAGCAGTGGTGGCGACGGCACAGCATCCACACCGAAGATTGCAATCAACGGTTTGAAGAACCCCATCGGTGAGATTCAGGTGAATGTCGGCGACCTCAAGGACGAGACAGAGGCGAAAAAATCCCTGCCGAGCATGGTAACGCTGTTGGTGGATAACAAGAAAATCAAGGATGTTACGGCGAAAATCAAAAATGGTGCCTTCGATGGAAATACCGCGGGCAGCTATACCTTTGTCGGGACGGTAAAAATCCCCGAGGGCTACGCCTACAGCAACGGCACACTGACCGCAAAAGCCACCATTACGGTTGTGGCAAACAATGCAACGAAGAAACAACTGCCAACGGACACCATTGTGCAGTATGGACGAATAGAGTCGTACACTGAGATTGACAAGGAAATAAAAGCAGACAGCACTTAATGCGGCATGGGTGCAGTTGGATAGAACCACAAATTCGGAAGCCGAGGCACTGGCGAATCCGGACAAAATCTATCTGCTGCCGACAAACGACGACGAAAGGAATGTTTCTCAAGGGGTAAAATATGTGCAGGAAAGCGTACAGCTGACCGTTACGGCACTAAATTATACGGATTCCAACGGTAGCACGGTGAACTTGGGCCAAGAGGTTGCGACTTACACCTGCACAGTCGGGGCACCGGTCAGCAAAGCAGACGAATTACCCACACTGCTTACCTCCGGCAAAGATAAAGCTAATGTCCATATTCGCCTGAAAGGCACGGGAACCGCTTCTGTGATTACAGTGTCCGATGAAGCAGACATAAGCGCGGAAGAGACCGTCAATTCTAGCAATTCCGGATTGTTTCAAGATTCTATCTCCGTGGGATCAGCCACTACGGAAACAGATACCACTCCACCAAATTTTGTTGTATTTTTAGGCATGACAGTCACATCGGAGCAGCTTCCTGCGGTTGCAGTGAATAGCTTCGATAGAGAGGAAAAGAACCCCCACAAAACAACCTCAGTGACATTTACCATCCCGTCCGACAAAGTTTCCCTCACGAATGAGGGGAAAACAGCCGGCTGGTATATCCCGCAGGGTGGCTTGAAGCTGACAGCGGAGGATGTGCGGGGGTACCAACCCAAGGTTCTTGCCGAAAAAGCTAGCGTTGCGGATACAACAGTGACAGTGCCGCTCCAAGTTCTGTTTCTGAATGAGGGTAAGACTCTGAATGTGGCTCTTGTACCAACGAGCACAACATCCTACGACGGCAAAGACAATAATGCAATTTCCGGCACAGATATGCGCAATACGGAAAGTAAAGAGCAGCATTACTACTTCGCCCTATCCGGCAGCCAAAAGTACGAGTACCGTATACCCATCAGGTGCTATACGGCAACATTCGACAATGTCACAGCAGGTACCTATGCTGTTTGGGTTCAGGTTGATGACACGGATACGTGGGTCAAGGTAGGGGATAGCATAACTGTCTGCAATACGGCAGGCGGGGATTCCGATAACACCGGGAATCCTACCACCGAATAATCGCAAAATTCAAAAAGGCAAGGGAATCCTTTGATTCCCCTGCCTTTTTCTTTGCACTTACGCCATCGCAGCAGAGCAAAAAGCGCGCAGCACCTACGAATATCTCATCGACCTGACGGATGACCCCGATGTGCTCGCGCCACTGCGCTTCCTGCGAGAACGAGAAATCGTGCATTTCCAGCGTTTCGGGGAAGCTCTGGACTACGCCAGAGATTATCTGAAGCAGCAGCATTATTTCTTCATGCAGAAAAACGGCTGCAACAGCTGACAAATCATAGACACCGATAAACCGGTGATATGCACTGCATTCCTATTTCAGGCAGCCGTTAAAGGTGTGTCTTATTCTGCCGGCATAAAAAAAAGACCATCGATTTCTCGATGGTCTTTTCCGCAATTACTGCGGATGACAGGACTTGAACCTGCACG
>OBJE01001443.1_pt1 | contig 12359 bp, 8 predicted proteins | sample 1519681 | NCBI WGS metagenome assembly OBJE01 (sample SAMEA3888898, study PRJEB22519) | human gut metagenome | biome: human gut; feature: human-associated habitat; material: faeces | place: Denmark | collected 2011 | reverse complement strand
CAAGGCGAAGAATCCGGATACCGAAAGGCGTTTGGGGAAAAGGATGAAAGGATGGACAGGATTTACGAAAATTCTATCGCACATTCGGATTTTTTGTGGTAGAATATCTTTGATAAGGTGACGCGGCTTTTTACGGTCATCACAGATAAAATGTACATCAGAACGTACATATAGACAGGGAGAACCGAATTATGGAATTAAAGCGGGTATTACTGAAGCTGAGCGGAGAAGCGCTGGCAGGCGACAAGAAAACCGGGTTTGATGAAGCAACGGTCAAGGAAGTAGCCAGACAGGTTAAGACGGCGGTCGATGACGGAATCGAAGTAGGTATCGTGATCGGCGGCGGAAACTTCTGGAGAGGTCGCCAGAGCAATGCAATCGATCGGACCAAGGCGGATCAGATCGGAATGCTGGCAACGGTCATGAACTGTATTTACGTGTCGGAGATCTTCCGAAGCGAAGGCATGATGACACAGATTCTGACACCATTTGAGTGCGGCTCCATGACGAAGCTGTTTTCAAAGGACAGAGCCAATAAATATTTCTCAAAGGGTATGGTTGTATTTTTTGCAGGCGGTACAGGTCATCCGTATTTCTCAACTGATACCGGCGTAGCGCTGCGTGCGATTGAGATGGATGCAGACTGCATTCTTCTGGCCAAGGCGATCGACGGCGTCTATGACAGCGATCCGAAGATCAACCCGGATGCAAAGAAGTATGATACGATCACGATTCAGGAGGTGATCGACAAGCAGCTGGCGGTCGTAGACCTCACAGCTTCCATCATGTGTATGGAAAATCACGTTCCGATGGCTGTATTCAGCCTGAATGAAAAAGACGGAATTGTAAATGCAATGCGCGGAAAAATTAACGGTACAGTGGTTACCGCATAACTAGGAGGATTTTATGCAGGAGAGATTAAAAGTTTACGAAGAGAAGATGAATAAGTCCTATGACGCACTGCTGAATGAGTATACATCCATTCGTGCTGGACGTGCGAACCCGCATGTACTGGACAAAATCAAAGTAGATTACTACGGCGCACCGACCCCGTTACAGCAGGTGGCAAATATCTCTGTGCCGGAGCCGCGTATGATTCTGATCCAGCCGTGGGAGAAGAAGCTCATTAAGGACATCGAGAAAGCGATCCTGACTTCCGATCTGGGTATCAACCCGAACAACGATGGAAGTGTAGTCCGCCTGATTTTCCCGGAGCTTACTGAGGAACGCCGTAAAGATCTGGCAAAGGATGTTAAGAAAAAGGGCGAGGGCGCGAAGGTTGCAGTCCGCAATATCCGCCGTGATGCAAACGATCTGTTAAAGAAGCTGGAAAAAGGCGGCGAGATCACCGAGGACGAGCTGGCAGATGGCGAGGATCAGATCCAGAAGCTGACTGACAAGATGATCGCAAAGGTTGATAAAGCAGTAGAAGAAAAAACAGCTGAGATCATGACTGTATAAAAATACAATAGAGTTTAAATGTAAAAATCAGGCTGCCTCAAGCAGGGCTGGCCGGCATTGCAGATGCGGATGGCCGGCTGGTCCTGTTTTCTGGCTATTAAGGGAATATTATGGAGGAAAACTGGATGGAAAGGGACATCGAAAACCTGGTAATTCCGCAGCATGTCGCCCTCATTCTGGATGGCAACGGCAGATGGGCGAAGAAGAGAGGGCTTCCGAGAACCGCAGGTCATAAACAGGGGTGTGTGACGGTTGAACAGACGGTTGAGGATGCAGCGAGACTGGGAATCCGTTATCTGACGGTATATGGTTTTTCAACGGAAAACTGGAAGCGTTCTGCTGAAGAAGTAGGGGCGCTGATGCAGCTCTTCCGTTTTTATCTGAAACGGCTTTTAAAGATTGCCAAGAAAAATAATGTAAGAGTCAAAATGATCGGCGACCGCACGCGATTTGACAGCGATATCATCGAGGGAATCAACCGCCTGGAAGACGAGACGGCGGCAAACACGGGCATGACCTTTGTGATCGCAGTCAACTACGGCGGCAGAGATGAGATCACGCGCGCGGTGCGCCATATGATGATGGACTGTCAGGACGGAAAGCTGGTGCCGGAGAACGTGACAGAGCAGACCGTTGCGTCCTATTTAGATACGGCGGGCATCCCGGATCCGGATCTTCTGATCCGCACCAGCGGCGAGATCCGCCTGTCCAATTATCTGCTGTGGCAGCTTGCCTACAGTGAGATTTATATCACGGACTGCCTGTGGCCGGATTTCAACCGCGACGAACTTATAAAGGCAATTGAGCAGTTCAATCAAAGAGACAGACGCTTTGGCGGAGTCAAGGCATAAGGAGGAGTTGCCATGTTCAGAACGAGGCTGATAAGCGGGATTGTGCTTGTAGCACTCGCGATTTTACTGGTTACAAAGGGCGGTGTCCTTCTGTACTGTGTGACCGCCGCGATCTCCCTGATCGGTATGTTTGAGCTTTACCGGGTTATGGGGATTGAGAAAAAAGCGCCGGGCATCGCCGGGTATCTGGCGTGTCTGGGATATTATGGGCTGGTGTGGTTTGAAGGGCAGCATTATGTGACGCTGCTTGCGATTGCAGCCCTGATGGTGCTGATGAGCATTTACGTGTTCACGTTTCCGAAATATGGGACCGAGCAGATTACAGTAGCATTTTTCGGCATTTTTTATCTGGGAATTATGCTTTCCTACCTGTATCAGGTGCGGGCAATGGCGGACGGAAAATACCTTGTCTGGCTGATCTTTTTAAGCTCCTGGGGCTGTGACACCTGCGCATACTGCGCGGGAATGCTCCTTGGAAAACACCGTCTGGCACCGGTTTTAAGCCCGAAAAAATCGATCGAGGGCGCCGTCGGCGGTGTGGTCGGATCGGCTCTGTTAGGCTGCATTTATGCGTATTTCTTCGGTGCGAAGATGGACGAGGTCAGCAATCCGATGGTGGCATGCGCGGTGGCGTGTGCGATTGCGGCGGTCATTTCCCAGATCGGGGATCTGGCGGCGTCGGCGATCAAGCGGAACCACAATGTCAAGGATTACGGAAACCTGATTCCGGGACACGGCGGCGTGCTGGATCGGTTCGACAGCATGATTTTTACGGCACCGGCGATTTATTTTGCACTGACGTTTTTACGATAAAACGAAAGCATGTATGAAAATACAGAAACAGGAGAATAAGAAATGAAAAAAATTGCGATACTTGGATCAACCGGATCGATCGGAACACAGACATTGGAAGTGGTCCGGGCGAATAAAGATATAGAAGTAACGGCTCTGGCGGCTGGAAGCAATATTGATCTTCTGGAGAAACAGATCCGGGAGTTTTCTCCGAAGATCGCGGCGGTCTGGAACGAGGAAAAAGCAAAAGAATTGAAAGACCGTGTGCGCGATCTGGATATCCGTGTCGAGAGCGGCATGGATGGACTTCTCGCAGTGGCAACGGAGCTGGGTGCGGAGATTGTGGTGACAGCGGTAGTCGGAATGATCGGTATTCGCCCGACGATCGCAGCGATGAATGCTGGAAAAGATATTGCACTTGCAAACAAAGAGACCCTGGTAACGGCCGGGCATATCATTATGTCGCTGGCAAAGGAGAAGCATGTCCGCATTCTGCCGGTGGACAGCGAGCATAGCGCGATTTTCCAGAGTTTGAACGGCGAGACGGGAAATAAGATCCACAAGATTCTCCTGACAGCGTCCGGCGGACCGTTCCGCGGATGGACGAGAGAGCAGATGAAGGGTGTGCAGGTCGAAGATGCGCTGAAACATCCGAACTGGACGATGGGACGCAAGATCACGATCGACAGTTCCACGATGGTAAACAAAGGTCTGGAAGTTATGGAGGCAAGATGGCTCTTTGGCGTGGAGATGGATCAGGTGCAGGTGGTTGTGCAGCCGCAGAGTGTGATTCATTCAATGGTAGAATACGAGGACGGCGCGGTGATAGCGCAGCTCGGCACGCCGGATATGAAGCTTCCGATCCAGTATGCGCTGTATTATCCGGAACGCCGCTTCCTGGCGGGCGACCGGCTGGATTTTGCAAAGCTGGCACAGATTACCTTTGAAGCGCCGGATTTTGAGAATTTCCATGGACTTTCCCTGGCATACAAAGCCGGACGGCGCGGCGGCACGCTTCCGACCGTGTTCAACGCGGCAAATGAGCGGGCAGTCCAGAAATTCCTCGATCGCGAGATCGGATATCTGACCATCACTGATATGATTGAGGCGGCGATGGAACACCACACCGTGAAAGAGAATCCGACGGTCGAAGAGATTCTGGCAGCAGAACAGGAAACCTATGATTTTATAGAGAGCAGGTGGTAGATTGGTAAGTTTGCTGGCGGCGCTGATTGTATTCAGCCTGATTGTGCTGTTTCACGAATTTGGACATTTTTTATTGGCAAAACGGGGCGGAATCTGCGTCGTTGAGTTTTCGCTCGGCATGGGTCCTAGACTTTTCAGTTTTGTGAAAGGCGGGACGCGGTACTCGCTGAAGCTGCTTCCGTTTGGCGGTTCTTGTATGATGCTGGGGGAAGATGAAGGGTATGATGCGCCGGGTGAGACGGAAAAAGGGAGTTCCTGCGATCAGAACCAGAGTCTGACAGATGGAAAAACGGATCGGCTCCTGCTGCCTCCGGGCGCAACGGGGACTTATTTTAATGCGGTTTCTGCCTGGACACGTTTTAAAGTTGTGGTGGCAGGACCTGTATTCAACTTCATTCTGGCGTGGTTTTGCGCCTTTTTCGTGATCAGCTGTGTGGGATTTGATCCGGCGTCGGTTGTCAGTGTTGAGGACGGCTATCCGGCACAGGAGGCGGGGCTGCAGGTGGGCGATACGATCGAGCGCTTAAATGGTACGCGCACCTATCTGTACCGCGATGTGCAGACGTATCTGCAGTTTCATCCGGGAAAGAGTGTCACGGTGGAGTATGTGCGGGATGGGAAATCCTACACGACGCAGATGGTTCCGCGCTATTCCGAGGAGGCGGGACGCTATCTTATTGGAATCAGCGGTGGTGTTTACCAGAAACCGGCGTCCGTGATTCAGACGGCGCAGTATAGCTTCTATGAAGTGCGCTATTGGATCCGTGTGACGTTCAGCAGCCTTGGCATGATTCTGAAGCGGCAGGTCAGCTCGAACGATATCGCGGGTCCGGTGCGGATTGTGTCGATGATCGGCACGACGGTCAAGGAGAGCCAGAGCTACGGACTTATGATTGTGCTTGTCAATCTGGCCAATATGTGTATTCTGCTCAGCGCCAATCTGGGTGTCATGAACCTGCTTCCGGTTCCAGCGCTGGACGGCGGACGGCTTGTATTTATCATTCTGGAGATGCTGCGCGGCAAGCCGGTTGATCCGGAAAAAGAGGGCATGGTCCATATGGCGGGCATGGCGGCGTTGATGACACTGATGTTATTTGTATTGTTTAATGATATTAGGAATTTATTGTAATGATAATTCATTTGATTCAAAGGCATGAAAGATTCGCTCGAAAAAGGCCGGAAATTTTGTGTCGGAGAAGAATGGTTTGGGAGGAACGATATGGGATACCGGGACGAGACGAAAGTGGTGCAGATTGGAAAACGACAGATCGGCGGCGGCAATCCGATTCTGATCCAGTCGATGTGTAATACGAAAACAGAGGATGTGAAGGCGACCGTCGAGCAGATTCTGGCGCTGGAGCACGCGGGCTGCGATATTATCCGTGTGGCAGTGCCGACAATGGAGGCGGCGGCTGCCCTGACGGAGATTAAACGCCAGATACATATTCCATTGGTGGCGGATATTCATTTTGACTATCGTCTCGCGATCGCGGCGATCGAGTGCGGCGCGGACAAAATCCGTATCAATCCGGGAAATATCGGTTCCAGAGAGCGGATCCAGGCGGTGGTTGACAAGGCAAAAGAGTATGGCGTGCCGATTCGTGTCGGCGTCAACAGCGGTTCTTTGGAAAAGCCATTGGTAGAGAAATATGGCGGCGTGACAGCGGAAGGACTCGTTGAGAGTGCGCTGGATAAGGTTGCCCTGATTGAGCAGATGGGTTATGACAATCTGGTTATCAGCATCAAATCTTCGGATGTTATGATGTGTGTAAAAGCACATGAACTAATTGCAAAAAAGGCTCATTATCCGCTGCATGTCGGTATCACAGAGGCGGGAACTGTGATTGCGGGCAATATCAAGTCAGCGGTCGGTCTGGGACTGATTTTGAGTCAGGGAATCGGTGATACGATCCGCGTGTCCCTGACAGGCAGCCCGCTGGAGGAGATCAAGTCGGCAAAGCTGATTTTGAAGACGCTGGGACTTCGTCGGGGTGGCGTGGAAGTTGTTTCATGTCCGACCTGCGGACGCACGCAGATCGACCTCATCGGTCTGGCAAACCAGGTGGAGACACTGGTACAGGGATATCCGCTGGATATCAAAGTTGCCGTCATGGGCTGCGTGGTCAACGGACCGGGCGAGGCGAAGGAAGCCGATCTCGGTGTAGCCGGCGGTATCGGCGAAGGACTTCTGATACGCAAGGGCAAGATTGTGAAAAAACTGCCGGAGAGTGAACTTTTACCGGCGCTCAAAGCGGAGCTTGACCGGATGGTGGAAGAGAAAAAAGCAAAGGAATGATAGAATGAAAACATTTCTGGAGGTATTTCCAGATTTACATATTGCGGAAAAGGTGCGGGGACTGCTTGAAATGGTCGGGATCGAGAAGATCTCGACGAACCGTGACCGGAGCGTGATCCGCGTCTACATCGACAGCCCGCGCCTGATGCACAAGCAGAGTATCTACGATCTGGAAAAAGGCATCAAGGAGCAGTTATTTCCGGGCAAACGGGTGACGATCAAGATTTTGGAGAAATACCATCTGTCCAGCCAGTACACGCCGGAAAAACTCATGAATGTGTACCGGGACAGTATTTTGATGGAGCTGAAAAATTACAGTATCCTTCTTTATAATATGTTCCGTAAGGCGGAGATGGATTTTGAAGAAGAAGGATACCTGAAGCTGTCGCTGGAGGACACGATGATCGTGCGCGATAAGGCACAGGAACTGGTGCGGATTCTGGAGAAAATATTCACCGAGCGCTGCAATGTGCCAATGGTTGTGAAGACTTCCTACCGTCCGGTTGAGAAGAAGAATACTGAGCCGGAGATCATCTACATGAAGCCGCAGGCGGCAGGCGAGAGTGGCGCGGCAGGCGGAAACGGCACGGCTGCCGGAGCAGCAGGTGCCAATGAGGCGTATATGGAACCGTCGGGGGCAGAACCTGCCTCTGGCGGTGTCGATCTGCCATTTGACGAGGGAAAGACCGTTTTAAAACCGGTTGGTAAGCTGAAAGCCGGGGGAAATCCGGCAGGAGGCAGAAACCAGGCAGGCAGCGCAAATGCTGGATCTGGCAAGGGCGGCGAGTACCGCCGTTCGGGCTATATGAAGAAATCCGACAATCCGGATGTGCTGTTTGGGCGCGATTTCGATGAGGAGGCGAGCCCGATCGAGGAGCTGGAAGGCGAGGTTGGGCAGGTTGTCATCCGCGGAAAGATCCTGACCTGCGAGCTAAGGGAGCTCCGCAGCGGAAACACGCTTTTTTTATTTTCGGTGACCGACTTTACCGACACGATCGGCGTCAAGATCTTTGCACGGGAAGATACGCTGGATGATTTGAAGACAGCGACCAAGGTGGGACAGTTTGTCCGCATTAAGGGTGTTGCCAATATTGATAAATTTGACGGCGAGCTGACGATCGGTTCGGTTTCCGGCATCAAGAAATGCGAAGATTTCACCAGCAAGCGGATGGACAACAGTCCGGTCAAGCGCGTGGAACTTCACTGCCACACGAAGATGAGCGATATGGATGGTGTTTCCGAGGTCAAGGATATCATCAAGCGCGCCAAACAATGGGGCATGGATGCGATCGCTGTTACCGATCACGGCTGTGTGCAGGCGTTTCCGGATGCGAACCATGCGGTCGATAAGGGCGAAAACTTCAAGATCCTCTATGGCGTTGAGGGCTATCTCGTCGATGATATGAAGAAACTGGCGGAGAATGAGAAAGGGCAGACTTTAGACCACACCTGCGTTGTATTCGATATCGAGACGACCGGCTTCAGCCCGATCAAGAACCATATCATTGAGATCGGTGCGGTGCGAGTGACGGATGGAAAGATAGTGGACAAATTCAGCACATTTGTCAACCCGGAAGTGCCAATCCCCTATGACATTGAACAGCTGACAAGCATCAACGACGGCATGGTAATCAGCGCGCCGACGATCGAAGAGGTTCTGCCGGAATTTCTGGCATTCTGTGAGGGGGCGGTCATGGTCGCGCACAACGCGTCGTTTGATATCAGTTTCATCAAAGAAAATGCGAGACGGCAGGGACTCACATTCCAGCCGACGGTTCTCGATACGGTTTCGCTGGCGCGTGTTCTGCTGCCGAACCTGAACCGCTTCAAGCTCGACACGGTAGCGAAAGAGCTTAAAATTTCCCTCGAAAACCATCACCGGGCGGTCGATGATGCGGGGGCGACGGCAGAGATTTTTGTCAAGTTTATCGAGATGTTAAAGGCTCGTGATATCGAAAATCTGACGCAGCTCAACGAACTCAGCAAAATGACGCCGGAAATGATCCGGAAGATGCCGACCTACCATATTATTATTCTGGCGAAGAATGATGTCGGGCGAATCAACCTGTACCGGCTGATTTCCCAGTCAAACCTGACGTATTTTGCAAAACGTCCGCGGATTCCGAAGAGTCTGCTGGCGAGCCACCGCGAGGGGCTGATTCTTGGATCGGCGTGCGAGGCGGGCGAGCTGTTTCAGGCGATCCTGCGCGGGGTTCCGGAGGAGGAACTGGGAAAAATCGCGAATTTCTACGATTATCTGGAAGTGCAGCCGCTTGGAAACAACGCATTTATGCTGCGGGATGAGAAAAGTTCGGTCAACACCTGGGAGGATCTGCAGGATCTGAACCGCAAAGTGATTGAACTTGGCGAACAGTGGAACAAGCTGGTCTGCGCGACCTGCGACGTACATTTCCTCGATCCGGAGGATGAGGTCTACCGCCGTATCATCATGGCAAGCAAGGGCTTTAAGGATGCAGACGATCAGGCACCACTGTATCTGCGGACCACCGAGGAAATGCTGGGGGAATTTGAATATTTAGGCAGCGATAAGGCGGAGGAGATTGTTATCACAAACACGCGCAAGATCGCGGCGATGTGCGAGCGCATTTCCCCGGTACGCCCGGACAAGTGTCCGCCGGTTATTCCGAATTCGGATGATACGCTGCGTACCATCTGCTACAACCACGCGCATGATATGTACGGCGATAAGCTGCCGAAGGTGGTAGTCGATCGGTTGGAGCGTGAACTTCACTCGATCATTTCCAATGGATTCGCCGTTATGTATATCATCGCGCAGAAGCTGGTTTGGAAGTCGAATGAGGATGGATATCTGGTTGGTTCGCGAGGATCCGTTGGTTCCTCGCTGGCGGCGACGATGTCTGGTATCACGGAGGTAAATCCGCTGAGCCCGCATTATTACTGCCCGAACTGCCATTATTACGATTTTGATTCAGAAGACGTAAAGAAGTTTTCGGGTATGGCGGGCTGTGATATGCCGGATAAGATATGTCCAAAGTGCGGAAAACCGCTGAAAAAAGACGGGTTCGACATCCCGTTTGAGACGTTCCTGGGATTCAAGGGCGATAAGGAGCCGGATATCGACTTAAACTTCTCCGGCGAGTACCAGAGCCGGGCGCACAGCTATACGGAGGTCATCTTCGGAAAAGGACAGACCTTCCGTGCGGGGACGATCGGTACGCTGGCGGATAAGACAGCGTATGGTTTTGTGGCGCATTATTATGAGGATAAGGGAATCCGTAAGCGCCGGTGCGAGATTGAGCGCATCGTGTCCGGCTGCGTCGGCGTGCGGCGTACCACCGGACAGCATCCGGGCGGTATCATCGTACTGCCCCTCGGAGAGGAGATTGACACGTTTACACCGGTGCAGCACCCGGCGGACGATATGACGACACGTACCGTCACGACGCATTTCGATTACCACTCGATCGACCACAACTTGTTGAAACTCGATATTCTCGGACACGATGATCCGACCATGATTCGTATGCTGCAGGATTTGACGGGACTCGACCCGGTTAAGGATATTCCACTGGATTCGAAGGAGGTCATGAGTCTCTTCCAGAACACGGAGGCGCTCGGTGTCACGCCGGAGGATCTCGGCGGCTGTAAGCTCGGGGCGCTTGGCATTCCGGAGTTTGGTACAGACTTCGCGATGCAGATGTTGATCGATGCCAAACCGAAATATTTTTCGGATTTGGTGCGGATTTCCGGTCTGTCCCACGGTACGGATGTATGGTTAGGAAACGCGAAAGACCTTATCCTGAGCGGACAGGCGACGATTCAGACGGCGATCTGTTGTCGAGACGATATTATGATTTATCTGATTCAGAAAGGACTCGAAGAGGGACTCTCCTTCACTATCATGGAGTCTGTCCGAAAAGGAAAAGGACTGAAACCGGAGTGGATTGAGGAGATGAAAGCTCACGATGTGCCGCAGTGGTATATCGATTCCTGCCTGAAAATCAAGTATATGTTCCCGAAGGCGCACGCGGCGGCTTACGTTATGATGGCGTGGCGTGTGGCGTACTGTAAGGTGTTTTACCCGCTGGCGTACTATGCGGCATATTTCAGCATCCGTGCGAGTGGATTTACCTACAAGCTGATGTGCCAGGGGCGCGATAAGCTGGAGTATCATCTGGCGGAATACAAGAGCCGGTCGGATTCTCTTTCCAAGAAAGAGCAGGACACGCTGCGCGATATGCGTATCGTACAGGAAATGTACGCGCGCGGATTTGAGTTCATGCCGATCGATATTTACCGGGCAAAAGCCCGCAATTTCCAGATCATAGACGGAAAGCTGATGCCGTCGTTAAGCAGTATCGACGGACTCGGTGTTTTTGCGGCGGAGGACGGAAAGTTCTTGTCGAAAGAGGACTTTATCAACCGTACCAAGGTTACGAAGACGGTGTGCGATCTGATGGCAGAGCTGGGAATTCTGACGGGGCTGCCGGAGAGCAATCAGCTTTCGCTGTTTGATATGGTGATGTAAAAGAGCCGTACTAAAAAATGGGCTCAATTACTATATAATTATTTAAAAATAAACATATGAAGGAGAAGAAAAATGAAACGTTCAATGGAAACAACGTGCATCCAGGGCGGATGGCAACCGAAAAATGGCGAGCCGAGAATTCTGCCGATCTACCAGAGCACGACCTTTAAGTATTCAACCAGTGAGCAGATGGGAAGACTCTTCGATCTGGAGGAAAACGGATATTTTTATACCCGTCTGGCAAACCCGACCAATGATGCAGTCGCAGATAAGATCCGTGAGCTGGAGGGCGGCGCGGCAGCAATGCTGACATCCTCCGGACAGGCGGCAAACTTTTATGCGGTATTTAATATCTGTGGCGCGGGCGATCATCTGGTCTGCTCGGCAACCGTATACGGCGGCACATCGAACCTGTTTGTCGTTACGATGAAAAAAATGGGCGTCGATGTTACGTTAGTTGACCCGGATGCGCCGGAAGAGGAGATCGAGAAGGCGATCCGCCCGAACACAAAGTGTATCTTCGGTGAGTCGATCGCAAACCCGGCTCTGGTAGTGCTGGATCTGGAAAAATTTGCCCGGATTGCACACAATGGTATTCCATTTATTGTAGATAATACGTTTGCAACTCCGATTAACTGCCGTCCGTTTGAGTGGGGCGCAGATATTGTAACGCATTCTACTACAAAATATATGGATGGACATGCGATGACCGTCGGTGGCTGTATCGTGGACAGTGGCAACTTTGACTGGGAGGCACATGCAGACAAATTCCCGGGTCTGACGACGCCGGATGAGTCTTACCACGGCATTATTTACACGAAGAAATTCGGTAAGGCGGCTTATATCACCAAGGCAACCGCACAGGTAATGCGTGACCTCGGTTCCATCCCGTCCCCGCAGAATTCCTTCTTATTGAATATCGGTCTGGAGACGCTGCATCTGCGTATGCCGCGCCATTGTGAGAATGCACAGAAGGTAGCAGAGTATTTACAGAGCCGTGAAGATGTGGCTTGGATCAATTATCCGGGACTTGAAAATGATAAATACCATGCACTGGCGCAGAAATATATGCCGAACGGTACATGCGGCGTTATTTCTTTCGGCTTAAAGGGCGGTCGTCAGGCAGCTGGCGAGTTCATGGATAAGCTGAAACTGGCAGCCATCGTAACCCATGTTGCCGATGCGAGACCCTGCGTTCTGCATCCGGCAAGCCATACTCACCGTCAGCTCTCCGATGAGCAGC
>OBJE01001429.1_pt1 | contig 12485 bp, 10 predicted proteins | sample 1519681 | NCBI WGS metagenome assembly OBJE01 (sample SAMEA3888898, study PRJEB22519) | human gut metagenome | biome: human gut; feature: human-associated habitat; material: faeces | place: Denmark | collected 2011 | reverse complement strand
GAAGAATACACTTCCTTGCTGATGAGGGCCAGTGCGATTGCGACAACAGGGGGGAACAGGGCCCAGCCGGTAGCTACAAAGCCAGAGCCATCATTGGTGACCTTGGCAATGACCAGAGCGACTACGACCACCGCCAGCGCAACAAAATACGCTATCTTGGTGCCTTTCTTTTCCATTAGGTGATTTACCTCCTCAAATTTGGTATCCCTATCTTACTCGTCCTAACGGACTATTGTCAAGTTCTTAGCGTGCTTTTCCCTCTTTTTAACAAATTGTGAACTGGCCTTTTGGTTTTTTTCACAAGAATTATTCACGATATGGTGGATACTTTACACGCTGACTGGTAAAAAATGCAAGGATTGTATACAATGGAAAGAAAATTAAGGCCCTTAACCAGCAAAATGCTGAAATACCATGCGTAGTTCTATAATGCAGAATAAACGAAACGGCGATAACAGCATGGGAGAAGGACTGTCCCAAACCCGGCGGAGCAGTCATGATACCCCGCAGGAACGGGGAGCTACCGTTTGGTCGAAACGGCTTTTTGTTCTCATATAAAAGACGATATAACAAAATCTGTGCGCCCGCAGCGTGCAGCAGGCAAAGGCCGCAGCTTCCATGATGACCTGCACGCTTTCAGCACTGGCGGCATACTTTTTGTCAACAACGGTGCTTTGCGCAAGGAACGTGTCTCCGACGGCATACTTTTTGCCAACAGCAGCAAAAAGTATGAAAAAATGCCGCCAGAAACCATCGGTTTCTGCTGGCGTTCTTTGGTGACTTTCTTTCGCTATTGAAAGAAAGTTACCCGTCGGAGACAAAATAAGATTACTTCCCCAAAGGTATGCCGCCGGAGGCAATAAAATAAGCAACTGCAAAAACATCCCCCGCCGCAGGCCAAAGCAGCACAAAAACACACCGCCCCGGCGCATGACGCAGCCGGGGCGGCAAAGAGAGGGAAAGAGAGCACATTTCAAGCGGCGCCGGGCACTCAGTCGCCCTCACGCATCCGGTAGCCCACACCCACCTCCGTGAAGATGTACTTGGGCTGGCCGGGATTTTCCTCGATCTTGCGGCGGATATTGGCCATATTCACCCGCAGGATCTGGTTGTCGTTTTTGGCCTTGGGGCCCCACAGCTCCTTGATGATGAAGTCGTAGGTCAGCACCTTGCCGGCGTATTTGCCCAGCAGGGACACGATCCGATACTCGTTGGCGGTGAGCCGGGCATTTTCCCCGTGGATCAGCACCTGATGCTTGTCATAGTCGATGACCAGATCGCCGGTGGTAAAGCGCCCGGACTGGGCGATTTCCGGGTTAGAGAGGGAGGTGCGGGCCAGCAGCTCGGAGGTGCCGAAGGGCTTGACCAGATAGTCGTCGGCGCCGTAGTCCAGCGCCTCCACCTTGTCCCGCTCGTGGTTCCGGGCGGAAACCACCACAATGGGCAGACTGGACCACTTCCGCACGGAGCGCAGCACCTCCAGACCGTCCATATCCGGCAGCCCCAGATCCAGCACGATGAGGTCCGGACAGTGGGAAGAGATCATGGTCAGCGCCTCCTCGCCGGTGTTGACGATGATGGTGTCGTAGCCGTTGGCCGTGAGGATCATAGAGATGAAGCTGCTGATGCTCTGCTCATCCTCCACGATCAAAACCTTATCCTTGATCTTCATAGCTGTCTACCTCCTGTTGAATTTCTTTATCCAAAGGCAGCTCCACGGTGAACCGTGCGCCGCCCTCCGTCCTGTTTTCGCCCCTGATGTGGCCGCCATGGGCCCGCACCACCGTCCGGCAAACGGACAGGCCGATGCCCATGCTGCGGCCCCGATCTCCCTGCTGCCCCTGCAGGGTGCCGTCAAAGAGATGCTCCAGCCGGTCCGGGGCGATGCCCTGCCCGTCGTCCTCCACGGTGAACCGGGCCCAGTCTCCGCTGCGGCACAGGGTCACAGTGATGTGCCGGGTGGTCTTACCGTGGAGCACGGCGTTTTCCATGAGATTGGTCAGCACCTGCTCCATCAGCAGCGGGTCCATGGGTACCAGCAGAAACTCCTCCGGCAGGTGTACCTCCACCGGGATGTCCGTTCCCCATCGGCGGGTAAACTTGCCCACCGCCCCCTCGATGATCTCCTCGGCGGCCTCCGGCGTCTTGTTGACCTTGGCCTCGTCACCGCCCATGCGGGTGATGCTCAGCAGATTCTCCACGATGCGGATCAGCCACTGGGCCTCCTCGTTGGCATTGCGGATCAGCTCATGGCGCTGCTCCGGCATCAGGGTATCCTCCTGCTCCAGCAGCACATTAGTGGCCCCCACGATGCCCGTCAACGGCGTGCGGATGTCGTGGGACACCGCCCGCAGGAGGTTGCCGTGCATCCGCTCCAGCTCCGCCTCCCGCCGCACCTCATCCATCTGCTTGGCCCGGCTGGTAACGATGCCGGTCACAACGGAAATGGTCATGGTCACCAGAAAGGTCAACGGGAATCCCGACAGAGTGAAGCTGACGTTCCAGTAGGGCGGGGTGAAGATGTAGTCCACGCTGAGCACGGCGAAGATGGAGATGATGAGGCTGAAGAAGAAGCCCTCCGTCAGCAGCGCCGTCAAAAACACGTCCAGCAGAAAAATCATGTACACATACCCGGTGTCGCCGTCCTGGCTGGCCCCCCGCAGGATCAGGCACAGCACCACCGACAGGGTGTACAGGCTCATGGAGATGATAAAGTCCTTGCCGGAGTAGGAAAAGCCAATGGAGGGGATACGCTTTCGGCGCAGCCACTGCTCCGGCCATTGGATGTGCGGTTTCTTCAAATCCCTGCCACCTCCCGACCCTCAGGTTTTTCTGACCTGATTATACCATACTTCACGTTAAGATTTCGCTAAAAACCTGTTAAGAACAGAGAAAACGCCGGAAAAGACTTTTTTCGGGACCGGTTGACAGAGCAGGAGACGGTCTGCTATAATATAATGTAATTGAAGAACCAGTCATGCAGTGAGATGCTGAGCCATGCAGAATTGCCCGGAGGAGACGCCGGGTGTTTTTGCGTGGCTTTTTTGTTTTAGAAAGGAGAGATGGATCATGTATGATGTACTGGTCATCGGCGGCGGCGTCATTGGCTGCGCCATCGCACGGGAGTTGAGCCGCCGCAGCGGACGCATCTGTGTGGTGGAGCGCAATGAGGACGTCTGCACCGGCACCAGCAAGGCCAATTCCGCCATTGTCCACGCCGGCTTCGACGCCGAGCCCGGCACCCGGAAGGCCCGCTTCAACGTGGAGGGCAGCCGCATGATGGAGGCCCTGTCCCGTCAGCTGGACTTCCCCTATCGCCGGTGCGGAGCGCTGGTGCTGTGTCTGGATCCGGCGGACCGTGAGAAGCTGCAGGCCCTCTATCAGCGGGGTCTTGCCAACGGCGTGGAGGGGCTGGAGCTGGTGGAGGGAGAGGCTCTGCACCGGATGGAGCCCGCACTGTCCCAACAGGCGGTGGCGGCCCTGTATGCCCCTACCAGCGCCATTCTCTGCCCCTTCGGCCTGACCATTGCTCTGGCGGAGAACGCTGCCGCCAACGGCACGGAGTTCCGCTTCGACACGCAGGTGCAGCACATCCATCGGCAGGGGGATCACTTTGTGGTGGAGACCGGCCGTGGCCCGTTGGAGAGCCGTGCCGTGGTCAACGCCGCCGGTGTATGGGGCGACGTGCTCCATAACCAGCTGTGCGCCGATCCTCTGCACATCACCCCCCGCCGGGGCGAATACTGCCTGCTGGATCGGAAGGACGGCGGTCTGGTGAGCCATACCGTCTTTCAGCTGCCCGGTGCCATGGGCAAGGGTGTGCTGGTGACCCCCACTGTCCACGGAAACCTCCTCCTCGGCCCCACTGCCACGGATCAGCAGGACCGGGACGACACTGCTACCACCCAGACGGGCCTGGATTACGCCATCGCCACGGCGGGCCGCAGCGTGCCGAACCTGCCCATGCGGGACGTCATTACCAGCTTCGCCGGCCTGCGGGCCCATCTGGAGGGCGGCAGCGACGACTTCTACATCCGGGAGAGCAGCGAGAACTTCTTCGAGGCCATCGGCATCGAGTCCCCCGGTCTGTCCTCCGCTCCGGCCATCGGCGTGTATGTGGCGAGACTGGTGGCCGAAAAGCTGGGCCTTGCGGAAAAGACAGATATCATCGCTCAGCGCCGGGATATCGTCCACGTGCGGGAGCTGCCGCTGCCGGAGCGTCAGGCGTTGGTGGAGCGGGACCCCGCCTATGGCAATATCCTCTGCCGCTGTGAGCAGATCAGCGAGGGGGAGATCCGGGACGCCATCCGCCGCAGTCCCGGCGCCCGTTCTCTGGACGGCGTCAAGCGCCGGGTCCGGGCCGGTATGGGCCGGTGCCAGGGCGGCTTCTGCGCCCCCCGTGTCATGGAGTTGCTGTCCGAGGAACTGGGAGTTCCCCAGGCGCAGCTGACCAAATCCGGCGGCGGGAGCCTTCTGCTGACCGGCGAGACGAAGGAGGTGCAGGCATGAAGCAGGTGCAGCTTGCCATCATCGGCGGAGGCCCGGCGGGCCTGTCCGCCGCCATTGCCGCCCGGAAAGCCGGGGTGGAGGATATCCTCCTCATCGAGCGGGATCGGGAGCTGGGCGGTATTCTGAATCAATGTATCCATGCGGGCTTTGGCCTGCATACCTTCGGCCGGGAGCTCACCGGCCCGGAGTACGCCGGGGAATATGTACGCCAGTTCCGGGAGCTGAACATCCCCTGCCTGTCTGGCACCATGGTGCTGAACCTGTCCCCGGACCGGGTGCTGACCGTCACCGGCCGGGAGACGGGCCTCGTGCAGATTCAGGCGCAGGCCGTCATTCTGGCCATGGGCTGCCGGGAGCGCCCCCGTGGTGCGCTGAACATCCCCGGCACCCGCCCGGCGGGCATTTATTCCGCCGGTGCGGCCCAGCGTCTGGTGAATGTGGAGGGCCTCATGCCCGGCCGGGATGTGGTGATCCTGGGCAGCGGCGATATCGGCCTCATCATGGCCCGGCGCATGACGCTGGAGGGCGCCCGTGTCCATGCCGTGGCGGAGGTCATGCCCTATTCCGGCGGCCTGAAGCGGAACATCGTCCAGTGTCTGGAGGACTTCCATATCCCCCTGTACCTCTCCACCACCGTGGTGGATATCCACGGGCGGGAGCGGCTGGAGGCGGTGACACTGGCACAGGTGGACGGCAGCCGCCGCCCCATCCCCGGCACGGAGCGGCGCATCCCCTGCGACACGCTGCTGCTGTCGGTGGGTCTGCTGCCGGAAAACGAGTTGAGCCGGGAGGCCGGGGTGCAGATGGACCCCGTCACCGGCGGCCCGGTGGTGTCCGACGACCTGTCCACCTCTCTGCCCGGCGTGTTCGCCTGCGGCAACGTGCTCCACGTCCACGATCTGGTGGACTTCGTGTCTCAGGAGGCGGCCAAGGCCGGTGAAAACGCCGCCCGCTACATCCTCGGCGGGCAGGGCGAGACGGCTACCGTCCAGCTGGAGGGGAAAAACGGTGTCCGCTATACCGTTCCCCAGCAGCTGGACCCCCACCATATGGCGGACAGCGTCACCGTGCGCTTCCGGGTGGGGCGGCCCTATCAGAAGGCGGCCCTGTGCGTCTATACCGACGGTAAGCTCCTGCGCCGGGTACCTAAGCGCATCCTGACCCCCGGCGAGATGGAGCAGTTCACCCTGCGGCGGGAGGAGCTGCCGGAGGGCGTTCGAACCGTTACATTCCAGATCGAGGAGGGGGAAGCGAAATGAACATCCGTGAACTGACGTGCATCGGCTGCCCCATGGGCTGCCAGCTGCGGGCCACGCTGGAGGATGGCGTCGTCACTGCCGTCACCGGCAACACCTGCCCCCGTGGCGATGCCTACGCCCGGAAGGAGTGCGTTCACCCGGAGCGCACCGTCACCGGCACCGTCCGGGTGCTGGGCGGCCCGCTGCCGGTGGTGCCGGTGCGGACGCAGGGGGAGGTACCCAAGGAGAAGGTGCTGGAGGTGGCCCATGCGCTGCACCACGCCGCCGTCCCCGCACCGGTGCAGGCCGGTCAGGTGGTCCTTGCCGACGTGTGCGGCACCGGCGTGGCTGTGGTGGCTACAAAAAACATCGGCTAAGCGTTGAAAAAGTCCTCTGTCCCGTGGTAACATAGGGACAGAGGATTTTTTTGCATCTTGCGGGCGGCCATGGGTCGCTGCGGGTCATGGGCCTGCCCTGTGGGCGGCGGAAAGGAGGAACGGCCATGCGCCATCCCATGAGGAGCGTGCTGGAGCAGAACCCGGTGCTTCCGGCGGTGAAGGATGCCGGACGGCTGGAGGCGTGTCTGGCCCAACCGGCGGGGGTGGTGTTCCTGCTGTGCGGGGACATTCTGAATATCGACCGGCTCATTGACCGGGTGCATCAGGCGGGGAAATATGCCGTGGTACACGCCGATCTGGTGGCGGGGCTGGCCCCCCGTGAAATTGCCGTGGACTTCCTGCACCGCTGCGGGGCCGACGGCATCATCTCCACCCGCCCCATGCTGCTGCGCCGTGGCCGGGAGTTGGGGATGCTGACGGTGCTGCGGGTGTTCGCCATCGACTCCAAGGCCGTCAGCAATCTGGGTCGGGAGACGGAGGGCGGGATGCCCGACGTCATTGAAATTCTGCCGGGGACACTGTGCAAGGTGCTGCGGCGGCTGAGCCGGGAGCTGCCGGTGCCGCTGATCGCCGGGGGTCTGCTGTCGGACAAGGCGGACGTAATGGCGGCGCTGGGGGCTGGCGCCCTGTGCGTCTCCGCCAGCGACGAGAGCCTGTGGGCGCTGTGAGCCGTGCCGAAATGAGCTGCCGTGCCGAAGGGGACTGCCGGGTACAGGCTGTCGCCTGCGAAGCCGCCGCCCTGTGGCGCTGCGGCGCTGAGACGATGGAGAACCGCCATTCTGCCACGGCGCGAGATAAAAGCGTGAGACGGATGGGCCGTAGGATGGGTACATGAAACGGATAAGCAAGAACGAAACAACGGAAATGGCCCCGGTGAAAAAATGCTTCGTGGGGCTGGAGGCGGCGCTGTACCTGCTGTTTCTGGCACTGGATGCCTTTTCCACCGGCGGCGACGGGGTGAAATACCTCACCATCGTGGTGTGCCTGCTGGCGGCGGTGTGGTCGGCCCAGCACGGCGGCAGCCGCCTGATGGCGTGGGCCATGGTCTTTACCTTAGCGGCGGACACCTTCCTTTTGCTGCTGGATCGGTGGTATGGGATGGGCATCGCCCTGTTCTGCGTGGTGCAGGGGCTGTATCTGGCCCGCATCCGGCGGGCCTGCGGCCGCACCCTGTGGGCGCTGCGGGCGGGACTGGTGGCGGCGGCGTGGGTGCTGCTGAGCGCTTTGGGAATGGGAACGGCCCTGAATTTGCTGGCGGCGCTGTATTTTGTGAATTTTCTGGTGAATGCCTGCCAGTCCCTGACCCTGCGCTCCGAGAGACTGTTTGCGGCGGGGCTGTGGCTGTTTCTGCTGTGCGACGTATGCGTGGGGCTGCGGAACCAGCCGTCGCTGCTGCCGGGTCTTGCCGGTGCGGCGCAGGTGGGGATGTGGCTGTTCTATCTGCCGGGGCAGGTGCTGCTGGTGCTGTCCGGCTTTCCGAAGCGAAGGGGGAATACGACATGAAGGAAGCGAAAAAGCTGTGGTCATGGCTGGCCATCCCCTGTATCGCTCTGGCGGTGCTCACCGGCTCCATCCTGCCGGTGCTGCTGGTGCGGGACTTTTATACGGCGCAGATCGGCCCTCTGGGGATCTGCGAGGCCAGCGGCCTCACCCGCTGGCAGGCGGCGGAGGCCTACGGCGACGTCATGGACTACTGCATGGGCCGCAGGCCGGATTTTGCCGCCGGGGTGCTGCCCTTCTCGGCGGAGGGCGCCAGCCACTTTGCCGACGTGCGGTGGCTGTTCCTGCTGGTGGTGTGGGTGTTCGTGGCGGCGGCGGGACTGCTGCTGACAGGGGCTGTTGTGTGTCGCCTGCGGCGGCAGCGGCTGCCCCGGTTAGGGGGCCGGACGCCGGGCTTCTGGGCGGCCTGCGGGCTGGGTGGCCTATTTCTGCTGATCGCCCTGCTGGCGGCGCTGGATTTTGATCGGGCCTTCACGGTGTTCCACAGCATTTTCTTCCCCGGCAAGGATAACTGGCTCTTTGACCCCGTCACCGATCCGGTGATCCTGATCCTGCCGGAGGCATTTTTCCGGAACTGCGCCATTGCCATCGTGATGGTGCTGCTGACAGTGTGCATCATGCTGGTGGTGACGGGCAGAAAAAGACCCTCCCGCCGGAGTGCTCCGGGGGAGGGTGCGGTATCCTGATGAAACCTTGTCCACTGGACAAAATCGGACAAAAGAAAGGGCCGGCTGGACGTCCGCTTTCCACCCACCGAACGTCCCATTTTGTCCCGTGCCGCCCCTGTCCGTCCCCACTGAGGGGACTTGACAGAAAGCGACGGAAAACCTACGAGTCTTTGCTAAGTGTCAGAGATTTAACAAATCATTGGGCCGACCGGCGGAAAAATTCATCGGCGGTATCCGGTTGAAGTGATCGCCGTCATATAGATGCCGTATAGGCGCTGCATAGGGAGTGCCGAGCCGGCAGAAGGGTCGGCGGCTGCACCTGTGCGATACACCCACCGCATCGGGAAAGATAAACCACCCGCACCGGGAAAGATAAACCGCTGGCAGGGAGCCTATCGCATCGAAAAAATGAACCGGCGATAGGGCTATCTGCCGTACCGGGAAAATGAACCGGCAGCGGGGCGATAAAAAAATAAAGCGCCCGACGGCGCTTCTGCAAAAAAATATCCACGCTCAGGCGTGGTGCTTTGTTCGGGGATCTGTCTTACCGCTCGCTGGGCTGCCAATCGCAGTCGGCGAAGATCATATCGTCCAGATCGCCCTTGATCCACTTGTTGGTCATTGTGCTATCACGCTCCTTTCTTCTCTTTTCTATGATACAGTATACCCCGGCAGTGAGAAAAATACAAGAACCAAATTCTACATTTATACCAAAAACTAACCAGCAAATTTTGCTATTCTGCACAAAGAAGGGGCTTGCCTTTGGGGCGGGTACATTATATAATAGGTTGATATTTTAATGGATCGATATTTTATCGGGCCTGCCGACGGCGGGCTGCTCCCCACGGAGAAAGGCGGTGGCGCAGGTGGCGGAGAGAAAACGCAGACACGGAAAGCTCTACCTGCTGCTGATGGCGCTGGCGGCGGCGGGAGCCGCCATCTGGGTGGGCAGCAGCGTGCTGTCGGTGGAGGAGTTCGCCTTCACCGGCGCAAGACTGCCCGCCGGTTGGGACGGCGGACGGCTGGTGGTACTGTCGGATCTCCACGGGAAGCGGTTTGGGCGGCAGAACAGCCGCCTGCTGGAGGCTGTGCGGGGGGCCAAGCCCGACGTCATCTGCCTGTGCGGCGACATGATGGACGAGTGGAGCGGCACGGAGTATCTCCGGCCGCTGCTGGAGGGGCTGGTGGAGATCGCCCCGGTCTATTACGTCACCGGCAACCACGAGTGGGCCTCCGGGCGGATGCCGGAGATGCGGCAGCTGCTGGAGGAGACGGGGGTGACGTATCTTTCCAACACCTTTGTGCCGCTGGAGCGGAACGGGGACACCATTACGTTGGCGGGCATCGACGATCCCAACGGCTACGCCGGCCAGAAGTCCCCGGAGGAGGTGGCCGGTGAGGTGAAGGAGGCGGCAGGCGACGGCTTCTGGCTGCTGATGGCCCACCGGAACAACCTCTTTGACGGGGAATACTGCCGGTTGGGGGCGGATCTGGTGCTGTCGGGCCACGGTCACGGAGGCATCTGGCGTCTGCCCTTTACCGATGGCCTGTTGGGGGCGGGCGGACAGCTGCTGCCCAGCTTTACCAACGGCTTTTACCGCTGCACCGACGGTCACGAGGCGCAGGTCTTTGTGACCCGTGGGCTGGGGGGGATCCCCCGGCTCTTCAACCACCCGCAGGTGGCGGTGCTGACCTTACACTGTGAATGAGGCGCTGGGATGAAGGAATTTTTTGCCGGACAATTTGATATCGCCGTCATCGGCGCCGGACACGCCGGCATCGAGGCGGCGCTGGCGGCGGCCCGGATGGGGCTGGAGACGGTGTGCCTCACCATGAATCTGGACGCCGTGGGCAATATGCCCTGCAACCCTGCCATCGGCGGCACCGGGAAGGGACATCTGGTGCGGGAGCTGGATGCTCTGGGTGGCGAGATGGCCCGTGGGGCGGACGCCGCCTGCATCCAGTACCGGATGCTCAACCGGGGAAAGGGGCCTGCCGTCCACTCCCTGCGGGCCCAGGCGGATCGCCGGAAGTACCAGCAGGTGATGAAGCATACGCTGGAGCGGCAGGAGCATCTGACCCTGCGGCAGGGGGAGGTGGTGGCCCTGCGGACGGAGGACGGCTCCGTTCGACAGGTGGTGCTGCGGACGGGGGCTGTGTACGGCGTAAGGGCCGTGATCCTGTGCTCCGGGACGTATCTTCACGGCCGGACCATCGTGGGCGAATGTGTGGAGCCCTCCGGGCCGGATGGCCTGCACCCCTCCGGGGAACTGGCGGACTGTCTGGCGGCTATGGGACTGCCCCTGCGGCGCTTCAAGACCGGGACGCCCCCACGGATCAACGCCCGAACGGTGGACTTTGACCGCATGGAGGTGCAGACCGGTGACGACGTGCCGGTACCCTTCAGCTTTTCCACCACCCGGCCGCCGGAGAACCGGGCGGTGTGCTGGCTCACCTATACCAATGAGGAGACCCACCGCATCATCCGGGAGAATCTGGATCGCAGCCCTATTTACACCGGGGTCATCGAGGGGGTGGGGCCGAGGTACTGCCCCTCCATCGAGACGAAGATCGTCCGTTTCCCGGACAAGCCCCGGCACCAGCTGTTTGTGGAGCCTATGGGCCTTGACACGGAGGAGCTGTATTTGCAGGGCTTTTCCTCCTCCCTGCCGGAGGAGGTGCAGGTGGAGATGCTGCACACCGTGCCGGGACTGGAGCACGCCGTGATGACACGGCCCGCCTACGCCATCGAATACGACTGCATCGACCCGCTGGCCCTGCGGCCCACGCTGGAGGTGAAGACCGTCCGGGGGCTGTACGGCGCCGGACAGTTCAACGGCTCCTCCGGCTATGAGGAGGCGGCGGTACAGGGCTTTGTGGCGGGGGTCAATGCGGCGCTGGCGCTGCTGGGGCGGGAGCCTATGATCCTGCGGCGCAGCGAGAGCTACATCGGCACCCTCATCGACGATCTGGTGACCAAGGGTACGGAGGAGCCATACCGCATCATGACCAGCCGGTCGGAGTACCGGCTGCTGCTGCGGCAGGACAACGCCGACCGGCGGCTGACCCCCATCGGCTACCGGCTGGGGCTGGTGCCGGAGGAGCGGATGCAGGCGGTGCAGGAGAAGTACGAGGCCGTAGACCGGGAGATCCGGAGGCTGGAGCACACGGGCATCCCCGGCAGCGAGGGGCTGAACCGGCTGCTGGCGGAGCGGGGGTCGGCCCCCGTCACCGACGGCGCACGGCTCATTGACCTGCTGCGGCGGCCCCAGATGACATACCGGGAGCTGATGACCTTCGATTCCGGCGCCCCGGCGCTGCCGGAGGACGTAGCGGAGCAGGTGGAGATCTCTGTGAAGTATGAGGGCTACATCCGCCGGCAGGAAAAGCAGGTGGAGGAGCTGCGGCAGCTGGAAAAGCACCGGCTGCCGCCGGATATGGAGTACAGCCACATTCAGGGACTGCGGCTGGAGGCACGGGAGAAGCTGGCGGCAGTGCGGCCTCTGGATCTGGGGCAGGCCAGCCGCATCTCCGGGGTGTCCCCGGCGGACATCGCCGCCCTGATGATCTGGCTGCACACCCGGACGGAGAGGGGGGGCGCCACATGAAAATGCTGGATCTGACCCACTGCATCACACCGGAGATGCCGGTGTATCCCGGTACGGAGCCGCCCCGGCTGACGGCGGCCTGCACCATGGAGAAGGACGGCTTCCGGGAGACGCTGCTGGAGATGTACTCCCACACCGGCACCCACATGGACGCTCCGGCCCATATGCTGCCAAGCGGGCGGACGCTGGACGACTTCCCGGCGGAGACCTTCGCCGGGCGGGGCTTCGTGCTGGATTGCCGGGAAGCGGCGGAGATCACGCTGCCCATGCTGCGGCGGCAGGAGGAGGCCCTGCGGGAGACGGAGTTTCTGCTGTTTTGCACCGGGTGGGACCGGTACTGGGGCCAGCCCCGGTACTATGAGGGCTTCCCGTGTCTGACGGAGGAGGCGGCGGAATACGTGGCGTCGCTGGGCCTGAAGGGTGTGGGGGAGGACAGCATCTCGCTGGACCCCTGCGACACGGAGGACTATCCCAATCACATGATTCTGCTGGGTGCGGGACTGGTCAATACGGAAAATCTGACAGGGCTGGAGGCGCTGGTGGGCAAGACCTTCACCTTCCTGA
>OBJE01001427.1_pt1 | contig 12502 bp, 8 predicted proteins | sample 1519681 | NCBI WGS metagenome assembly OBJE01 (sample SAMEA3888898, study PRJEB22519) | human gut metagenome | biome: human gut; feature: human-associated habitat; material: faeces | place: Denmark | collected 2011 | reverse complement strand
CCTCCGCAGGAATTTTGGTATTCAAATCAATCGTAATGCTTTCCTTTCCCATGTGAAAGCCGACATTGTCACAGCCATATCTGCCGCAGATGACACCGCTGAGAATATGTTCCCCCGAATGGTTCTGCATCAAATCAAAGCGATGCTCCCAATCAATCTCACCTTCCACCTCTGCACCGACAGGCAGCGGCTTATCTGTTGTATGAACAATGTCCTCACCTCTTTCATGCACATCCAATACACGCACACCTCCCAGAACACCGATATCCGCAGGCTGTCCGCCTCCCTCAGGATAGAAAAGCGTTCTGTTCAGTATGACTGTCCAATGCTTCTTTTCTTCTGTACAGTCCAGTACTCTTGCGGTGAATTTTGTTGCATAGGCATCTCTATAATATAATTTCTCGGTCATGGTTTTTCCTCCGTTTTTCTGAAATCCTACAGATAAAGTATAGCATATTTCAGACAAAAGAAAAAGCGGTGTGTCTGCTGACACACCGCCTATCGTCAAATATGAAATTATTTGTCAACGGAAGGAGCAACATCGTCCATCCATTTCATCAGACCGCCCATTTCAGCGTCCTTATCCCAAACATATTTCTTCGTTTCGGAAGCGATTACGCCGCTCAGACCGAGCAGTGCAATCAGGTTCGGGAATGCCATACATGCGTTCAATGTATCGGCTACGTTCCAAACAACTTCCAGAGTCGCGGAGCAGCCAACCAGTACAACGATTGTCCATGCAACACGGAAAGGCTTAATTGCCTCTACGCCTACCAGATATACCCATGCACGTTCGCCGTAGTAAGCCCAACCAAGGATGGTGGACCATGCGAATGTAATCAGACCGAATGTCAGAACTGCAGGCCCGATAACAGGGATTGCATTGAAAGCACCTGCTGTCATCTGTGCGCCCTTCAAACCTTCCATACCTACGGGGTCTTTAATGATGGAGGATACCAGAACCAGACCTGTCATCAAGCAAACTACGATTGTATCCCAAAATACGCCAGACATGGAAATCAGCGCCTGTCTGGAGGTATTTCTTGTTGCTGCACATGCGTCTACGATAGGAGCAGAACCCAGACCAGATTCATTTGTGAACAGACCACGAGATACACCGGCACGGATACACGCTACTACCGTTGCACCAACAAAGCCGCCGCCGACTGCCTGAGGATTGAATGCGCCATGAATAATTGCGGAGAATGCTGCCGGAATATATGCGCCATTGATGACACAAATAACCAGACAACCTAAGATATACAGACCAGCCATCAGGGGAATCAGCTTTTCACATACTTTGGAGATGGACTTAACGCCGCCCAGAATTACCAGACCTGTAGCAATCATTAAAATAATACCTGTGATAACCTTTGGAACACCAAATGTACCGCTTACGGATTCTGCGATAGAGTTGCCCTGTGTCATATTACCAATGCCGAAGCAGGCAATACCTGTAAGGATTGCAAAGAGAACGCCCAGCCACTTCTGACCCATACCTCTTTCCAGAGCGTACATGGGACCACCGATGAAGGAACCGTCTTTTGCTTTTACACGATATTTTACCGCCAGTGTTGCTTCACCGAATTTTGTTGCCATACCAAACAGACCTGTAAGCCACATCCAGAATACAGCACCGGGGCCGCCTGCGCCGATTGCAGTTGCAACACCTACGATATTACCGGTACCGATGGTAGCCGCAAGTGCTGTTGCCAGCGCACCGAAGCCCGATACGTCACCGCTTGCCTCCGAATCCGGTGTAACGGAAAGCTTAATCGCTGAATGATTCTTGTTCTGAATGTCAGATAAACGTGTGTACCTACCAACAGGATCAGCATGACAGGCCCCCACACAAAGCCATTGATTTTTGTTACAAAAGCGTTAAAAGTTTCTAACATACCTACTTCCCTCCTCTTTTCTTTTAAAAAAGATGATCTTCCTTTTTTGCATCAGCATCGAAATCAGAGTTGCGCGCGTTTCTGTTTTTCAAAAATACTCATACATCATTCCATTCGGAACACACCTATATGATACATAAAAAATGACTATAACGCAAGATATTTTTTGATAATTTTCAATTTTTTTCCATTTTTAACATAACTTTTTATATGTTATATCTATTAAAACCGTTGATTTCATCTGTTTTTTATGCACTTCGACATCAATAAAAAGACATCTGTCCGTTAAGAAAACGTGAATTTATTTCGTTCAGCGGATAAACAGAAATCCACTTAAACATTGAGAAATCAACATTTTTCGATGTTTTTATAAAAACAACGACAAAATTCACTTTTTACCGATATTGTTATATTGCACAAAAAATTTTTACGTTTTCTTAACACTGTATGCAAAAAACAGAGCACTCCTATTCCCGCTATATACGCCTCTCTTTCGACCCAAGCTCCAATAATCCAATCAGGCTCCGGAACGCCATGCAAAGTCATTGATGGCGCACTTATGAAACGTCTCCATTTCCTTTCCCTCCTTTTTTGAAAATATCGGAATGCTGTCCGAAGTGTTTCTGCTTCGGTATACTTGGAATTTATTCGTTTTCCGCGAGAAATATGCCATCTGCGCCCGTTCAGATTGTATTAAAAAACGGAAGAAACCCTTTTTTGAGGTTTCCTCCGCTTTTATAGGTGCTATGCTTACAGCTCTTTGTTTTCTTCTTCCACAATGGCTTCTGCGATTTCCTGCTCATCCGCTTCTTCTGCTTCCTCATCTGTATCTGTATCTTCGGTTTCCTCATCCTTCGGCTCACGCATCAGGCGCAGTGCCACAACCAGAATTACAACGGCAACCACAATCTGCGGAATCGTATAGCTGAGTGCCCATGCAAAATCAGGGATATAGAAAAACCGCTCCATCAGGTACATTGCCTGCTTCCACAGTTCGGAAAGGGCAATCAGGAGCAATACAAAGCCGAACACGCGGCGGTGCTTGGGACTGCATTTCCATTCTCTGTTCAAATTTACATAATCCGCAAAAATAAATTTGTCTTCAACTGCCGCAAATTCCTCCTCCGTCATGCGCCGCAGATTATGCGTGTGGAAAAAGCTGTAGCACCATACAATCGGGCAGATAAAGAAGATCAATTCCTCAAAGCCCAGCCATGCCGCTAAGGCAATCGTACCAAAAAACAGCCCCATCAGGCTGACCCCCTGCCGATACAGCCCCAGATACATCTCCCCCGCGCCCGGGCAGCAGGAAAATACCAATGTAAAAAACCGATTCTTTTTATTTGTCATAAAAAACGCCTCCTATATTTGATTTTTTCACCTGTCTGTATCATAGCAGAGAAGTTTTAGACTTTTTTTCAGCAATGTTTAAGGTTTTCTAAAGAATCGCAGAATATTTTCGCAATAAAAAAGAGCCGCAAGCGACTCTTTTTTTATGACTACCTTATTCTTCTGCTTCCGTTTCAAATCCCGCCGCCTTTTCGCCGCCGGGGAGAAATTTTTCAATCTCCGCCCAGAGCTCCTCCACGCCCGTTTTCTTCTCACCGGAGAAGGGAATCAGCACATCCTGCGGCTGTAATTTCAGCGTTTTTCGAATCACCGCAAGCTGCTTTGGAATCTGGCTGCGGTTCAGCTTATCGGATTTTGTTGCCGCAATGATGATATCAAAGCCGAAATGCTTCAGCCAGTCATACATCATAATATCATTCTTCCCGGGCTCATGGCGAATATCAATCAGCAGGATAATCGCACGCAGCTCCTCTCTGCGTGTCAGATACTCCTCCATCATCTGCCCCCATTTTGCTACTTCGGATTTCGGCACCTTCGCATAGCCATAGCCCGGCAGGTCAACCACATACATCATATCATTCACACCATAAAAATTGATGGTGCGTGTTTTTCCGGGCTGAGAGCTGGTTCTTGCCAGTGCCTTTCTGCCCAGAATCGCATTGATAAGAGTAGATTTTCCGACATTGGATTTTCCGGCAAAGGCAATCTCAGGCTTGCCATCCATAGGATAATGCGAAAAATTCGTCCCGATATATTTCAAATCACATTGCTTTACCTTCATGCGTCTTTTTCTCCCTTCACCAATGCCGTCTGCAATACATCCTCCATGGTTTCTGCCAGAACGAACTGCATCCCGTCCTTGATTTCGTCCATAATTTCATCTAAATCCTTTTTGTTTTCCTTAGGCAAAATCACGGTTTTAATACCGACCTTTTTCGCCGCAAGCACCTTTTCCTGCAAACCGCCAATGGGCAGCACTCTGCCGCGAATCGTAATTTCCCCTGTCATGGCAACATCATTACGCACCTTTCTTCCCGTCAGCGCGGAAATGATTGCCGTTGCCATCGTTACGCCTGCGGAGGGCCCATCCTTGGGCGTTGCCCCCTCAGGAATGTGGATATGTATGTCCTTCTTCTTATAAAAATCAGGCTCCAGCTTGAAGCGTTCATTCTGAGAGCGAATGTAGCTGACAGCCGCTTCCGCAGATTCCGTCATCACCTTTCCCAGATTGCCCGTCACGCGGAATTTGCCTTCTCCGGGCATACAGTTCACCTCAACAGAAAGCGTTGTGCCGCCGACTCTTGTCCATGCCAGACCACGCACAATACCGACCTGCGGCTCTTTATAAATTGTATCCGGCATAAATTTTCTTGCGCCTAGAAGCTGTTCCAGATTTTTCTTCGTAACCGTAAGTGTTTTTCTTTCGCCCGAAAGAATCATCTTCACCGCCTTACGGCAAACTTCGCCAATGGTGCGTTCCAGCTGACGCACGCCTGCTTCTCTTGTATAGCCGTCAATGATTTCCTCCATGGCATCCGCTTTTATTTTCAGCTGCTTTGCGGTCAGTCCATGGCGTTTTCTCTGCTTTTCAAGCAAATGCTCCTCTGCGATGTGCAGCTTTTCCTGCGCGGTATAGCTGGAAAGCTCTATTATCTCCATTCTGTCGCGCAGAGGCCCCGGAATGGTATCCAGACTATTTGCCGTACACATAAACAATACCTTCGATAAATCATACGGCAGCTCTACAAAATGGTCACGGAAGGTGCTGTTCTGCTCGCCATCCAGAACCTCAAGCAATGCCGCCGCAGGGTCACCATTATGGGAAACGCCAAGCTTATCCACCTCGTCCAGAAGCATCAGCGGATTGATGGTACCTGCCTGCTTCATGGCATTGATGATGCGTCCGGGCATTGCGCCGATATAGGTCTTTCTGTGTCCGCGGATTTCCGCTTCATCCTTCACGCCGCCCAAGGACATCCGCACATAATTGCGGTTGAGTGCCTTCGCAACGGAACGCGCGATTGAGGTTTTCCCGACCCCGGGAGGGCCGACCAGACAAAGGATGGTTGCATGCTCCTCCGGTGCATTTTTGCGGACAGCAAGGTATTCCAGAATACGCTCCTTCACCTTTTTCATACCATAATGATCCTCATCCAGAATTTTTTCCGCTTCCGCTAAATCAAAGGCTTCCTCTGTGGTTTCCACCCAAGGCAGGGAAAGCAGGGTTTCGATATAGGTTCTGGAAACATTCGATTCGAGAGAGGTTACGGGAATCTTGAGCATGCGGTCGATTTCCTTTTCAATCGTATCCCGCACATGCGCAGGGGGATTTTTTTCATCCAGCTGTGTGCGGTATTTCGCCGCATCTGCGCCAACGCCGTCCTTGTCACCCAATTCCTCTTGAATTACCTTCATTTCCTCGCGGAGATAATATTCCCTCTGATTCTTGTCGATTCTCTGCTTTGTTTTGTTTTCGATTTCGCGCTTGATTTGCAAAACCTGACACTCGTGCTGCATGGTAGTAATCACCATTTCCAGACGTTCATAGGGATTCAGCCGTTCCAAGAATTCCTGCTTTCTGTTGTAGGCAAGCTCCATCCCTGCGGCAATGACATCCGCAAGCGCCCCGGGTCTTTTCGCCGCTACCACATTGCCCATCAGATCCAATGCGGCAGTATTATTCGCCAGCTTCAGATAATTATCATATTCCTCCACCGCAATTTTCATAATTGCCTGTTCCTGCTCGCTTGGCTCTTCCTCAAAATCCTGCGCAATGGTCGTAATTTCGGCATAATCGCAGTTTTTCACATGGATATTCAAAAGTCTGCCGCGGTTTTTCCCCTCCACCACAACATGTGTCAGATTGCCGGGCAGCTTCAGCACCTGCTTCACCTCTGCCAGAACACCGATGTCATATAAATCATTTCTGGAAGGATCGGGAATAACAGGGTCCTTCTGCGTTACCAGAAAAATTTCCTTTCCGTTTTCTTCTGCCGCCTGCAGCGCATCCAGAGATTTCTGTCTGCCTGCCGGAAAGCTGATTGCCATTCCGGGGAAAATGCTCATGCCCCGCAGTGCAATCATCGGCACAAGAATCGCTTGTTTCTTTTCCATTCTTTTCACCTCGTATATCAACTTTTAAAAAGCTTCATTTTATTTATTTTTATGTATTGATCCGACGAAAAAATCAAGCTTCCGCCTTAACTAAATAGTATACAATAAATCCCTTCCATGGTCAAATCCCAGCTTTCTGCCGAAAAATAAAATCCCGTATCCAAGCTGATTTTTCTTGTAATACTCATAAATATGATATACTATTAATGATACGAATAAGATATGGTAATAAATTGGAAACGCACACTCCTCCGGATGATAACGAACAACACATAAAGTTATGATTCAGGAGGATTTTTTATGCCAAAAAACAAATTTCAAGACGCTGTTTTCACCGCCATCATGGCAGCCGTAATGGTATACGGTATGATTGTGTACAATGTTGCATGGAACACAGACGGTGTTTCCGCCATGACATTTCTTGCCGCACTGCATGAAATGCCAATCATGTTCCCGATTGCCTTTGTGCTGGAATTTTTTATCGTCGGCAAACTTGCGGCGGCTCTCGCCTTTCGGGTAATGCGCCCCGATGACAGACCACAGCTGATTACCTTTGCAATCTCTATCTGCATCTGCTGTATCATGTGTCCTGTGATGAGTCTGATTGCCACAGTGCTTTTCAACAAACCTGATTTCTGCACATGGGTACAGACATGGGCACGCAACTTCCCCATGGCTATCTGCTATCAGCTGTTTTACTGCGGCCCCCTCGTACGATTGATTTTCCGTACTATTTTCAGAGAAACCGAATAATTCGTTTCAAAAAAGCTCCACGCAGAGTCTTCTCCCGCGCGGAGCTTTTGCATTTCATTTTTACCCGATTTCCTTTTCCTGCAAAAAATCAATTCCTTCCGAAAGTGCCGCGCCCTCAGAAAGAAACGCCACACCGAGCAGCTCCTGCACGGTTGCAACAGGAATGACCTCTATTCCCAAATTGTGATAGTTCTCCTTCCAATTCTGCTTCGGAATCAAGACCTTCGTCGCGCCTGCCTCCTTTGCCGCCGCAAGCTTCTGCTCCACGCCGCCAACAGGAAGCACCTGTCCATGCAGACCGACTTCCCCCGTCAGCGCAAGGGTATGGGCTACAGGTATTTCCGTAAAAGCGGAATAAACCGCAAGAAACATTGCTACCCCTGCGGAGGGCCCATCCACGGGAATCCCTCCGGGGAAATTCAGATGCACATAGAAATCCTGCGCAGAAAAGCCGAACTGTTCCAGCAGTGTAAGCACATTCTCCGCCGCAGAACGGGCATTGCTCTTGCGTTTCGCCGTTCCCTGCCCGTTTTTCAGTTCTTCCTCCTCTACGATGCCCGTCACCGTTAAGCCATTGCCGCCCTTTTGCGCCACCGCTTCTACGGAAAGTAGCGTCCCTCGGCCATTGCCCTGCACTCCCAAGCCGTTTACCACACCAACCTGTGGCTGCTTCGCGATTTTCTGCCGATACAGCGGCTGATATCTGCCTGCCTCTGCCGCCCATTCCAAATCCCTTGCCGTAATCTTCTTTTTCCCCTCCATCCACGCCAATGAGGTCAGCGACTGCACAAGATTTACTGCATCTCTGCCACCGCCTGCATACGCCGCAATCCTGCCGCAAAGCCCCTCCTCATAGGAAATGCCCGCACGCCGCAGGCTGTTTTCTGCGATTTTTTCCACCGCGGTTCTGTCCAGTGGCTCAAAAAAGATTTCCGTACACCGGGAACGCAATGCTTCGGGAATTTCCTGCGGATTGCGTGTGGTCGCTCCAATCAGCCGAAAATCCGCAGGCATCCCTTTCCGAAAAATCTGATGGATATAGGGCGGAATGCTTTTGTTGCTGCTGCTGTAATAGCTGCTCTGAAAGCGTGCCACCCTGTCCTCCAGTACCTTCAAAAGCTTATTCATCTGTACCGGATGCAGCTCCCCGATTTCATCAATAAACAGCACGCCGCCGTGCGCTTCGCAGACTGCCCCCGGACGCGGTCTGGGAATTCCCGCGTTGCCAAATGCCCCTGCGCCCTGATAAATCGGATCATGCACAGAGCCAAGCAAAGGGTCTGCAATGTTGCGTTCATCAAACTGCAGGGTGGTCGCATCAATCTCCACAAACTTCGCCTTTTCTTTAAAAGGAGAGTCCTTTCTTTTTTTCGCTTCCTCCAGAATCAGCCTCGCCGCCGCTGTTTTTCCCACGCCGGGAGGGCCGTAAATCAGAATATGCTGCGGATTGGGGCCGCAGAGTGCTGCGCGCAATGCCTTGATGCCGTTTTCCTGCCCGATGATTTCTTCCAGCGTCCGCGGTCTGGTCTGCTCCGCTAATGGTTCTGTCAGCTTTGTTTCCTCCATTGCCATCAGCTTATCCATCTCTACAATATTATCCTCGCACCGCAAGCCCTCTCCTGCACCTTTTCTGCGGCTGCTCCTCCAAAAGTACCATGCGCCCAGCCCGAAAAACAAAAGCTGCGCCCCTGCCAAAAGATTCCATTCCAAGCTCCCATCTCCTTTTTCCATTCTTGGAAATAGTATCTCTCAACAGGGCGGAATTATCCGCACAAAAAAACGGCATCACATAACAAGCTTGTGACACCGTTTTTATCCTTTTATCTTCTTTCTTCTCCTTACAGCACCAACACCGTTGCAATGCTGAAATAAACCACCAGTGCAATCGCATCCACAACCGTAGAAATCAAGGGGCCCGCCATCATCGCAGGGTCAAGCTTGACTGCCTTTGCCAGAATAGGCAGGATACACCCCAGTGTTTTCGCCAGAACAACCGCAACACCCATACTGAGGGAAACCGTCAGGTCAATATTAAACGGGGTCGAATGGTCGAAAAAGGTCATACGAATCATATTGACCATCGCCAGAATCAGACCACAGAGGATACCAACGCGCAGCTCCTTGAATACAACCTTAAACGTATCACGCATCTGAATATCACCCAGCGCCAGACCACGAATAACCATGGCAGAGGCCTGCGAACCGGCGTTACCGCCCGTACCGGTGATGATTGTCATAAAGCTAGAAAGCATAACAACCGAATCCAGAAGGCTTTGATACATCCCTATAACAAAGGCACTCAGCGTACCGGAAATCATCAGCACGCAAAGCCACGGAATACGATTCTTCACCAGTGCGAATACGCTCATTTTCAGGTATTCGTCATCCGAAGGCAGGACAGCATTCATCAGTTCCATATCTTCTGTGGTTTCCTGTTCGATAACGTCTACGATATCATCGACCGTGATAATGCCGACCAGTCTGCCCTCCGTATCCGTTACGGGCAGTGCCATCCAGTTATATTTCTTGAAGATATTTGCAACCTCCTCCTGGTCATCTAATGTGTGTACGGAAATAACGTCATCCTCCATCAGATCCCCAACCAGACTGTCATCCTCCGCACAAATCAGGGTTCTCAGAGGAATAACCCCCAACAGCTTTCGCTGTGCATCCGTCACATAGCAGGTATAGATGGTTTCCTTATCCATCCCAACACGCTTGATTTCGCTCAGCGCCTTTGCAACAGTCATATTGGCACGCAGGCGCACAAATTCGATTGTCATCAGGCTGCCTGCGGAGTTTTCGGGATAATTCAGAAAACGGTTGATCAGCTGTCTTGTGCCTGCATCGGTGTTTCGCAGCACCTTTTTGACCAAATTGGCAGGGGCTTCCTCCAGAAAGTCCACCGTATCATCCAGAAACATTTCGTCCACGATATTGCGCACCTCTCGGTCGGTAATGGACTGCACAATATGCTCCTGTGTATCATTATCCATATAGGAGAACACCTCTGCCGCAACATCCTTCGAGAGCAGACGGAAGATAAAAAGCTGCTTTTCCGCCGTCAGTTCCTCAAAATATTCCGCAATATTGGCAGGCTGTTCCTCATTTAATTCCTGCTTTAGCTGCAAATACTGTCCACCGTCCATCAAGGCCGTATAATTATCAAACAGAATCTGCATTTCTTCATTCATGTCACTCATTTTTTCACCCCAAATTCAAATAAAAAAGCACCGTATGCCTTCCAAAAAAGTTTCTCCGCATACCGTGCATTCATTCAAAAAAGGGCATAAAAAACCACAGTCAACTCTGTTGTATCCAAAAAAGCTGACCGAAATACACGGTAAAATTTTTCTCAGATCGTCGATAGCCCTCAGGCTCTAAAGGAATGGTATCTTTACTATGACTGCCGTCCATTTCGTTCACCTCGCTTTGACTGTACGATTTTTCACTCACTATATCCAGTATATGCCTTGATAATTTTTTGCGTCAACACTCTTTACAAAAATTTATCAAAAGTTTTTGAATTGTGTTGGATGAAATTGATTTTTTTGTTATACTGTGGTTGAAAAAATCGAATTTTGTAAAAAGCATAGGAGGAATTTTTATGGCTTTGAAGGAAACCATTCAGGAATTTAAGGAATTTGCCATAAAGGGCAATGTGGTAGATATGGCTGTCGGCGTAATCATCGGCGGCGCATTCGGCAAAATTGTTACTTCTTTTGTTAATGATTTGATTATGCCCATCATCGGCAAGCTGACAGGCGGCGCAGATTTCAGCCAGCTTTATCTGCCTTTGGATGGCAATCATTATGCCTCCCTTGCAGATGCGCAGGCGGCAACCGCAACCATCGCATATGGCTCCTTTCTCACACAGGTGCTTGATTTTCTGATTGTGGCAATCGTCATCTTTGCGGCGCTGAAGGTGCTGGTGAAGCTGAAACGTCCTGCCGCTCCCGTGGAAGAAGCACCTACAACGAAGGTCTGTCCCTTCTGCAAATCCGAAATTGCGATTGAGGCAACCAGATGTCCTCACTGCACCTCTCAGCTGGAGGGTTGATTTCCAAAAAACAAAAGCGAAGTCCTCATTTTCACAAGGATTTCGCTTTTTTATTTTTTCTGTTTTTTTGCTTCAGCCTTCCTGTGCGGCAAAAACCTTTTCTATCTCCGCCAGAAGCTGTTCGGGGTCTATCTCCCGTCCCGTATAATCCAACTCCATCAACTTTTGGCTGTCCCTGCAAAGCACATGATAGCTAACCGATTCGCTCCACTCCGTACGGCAGACATGCAGGTGGGAAAACGCAGGATATTCCTCGGAGGCGGGGAACTCATGCCCCCTCTCCTGCCATCTTTCTTCGGTCAGCCTTTCATTCTCGATATTCTTATCATATTGCTTTTCGGCATCCCGTTCTCGGCGGAAGCAGGTATAGCGCGTATTCAGATGCCATTCTGCTCCTTCTGCGTTCCGCATATACTGCTTGGTTTCCAAATCCCGTTTTGTCCGCAGTTCAAAGCGATGCTCCACGCCATAGTTATAAAGTCCCCCCATCCGCTTTATCGTCTGATACATCATCCCATCAAACTGATTGGCGCTCATGTGAAGTCCCTCCTGCGCAGGGTCAACGCTTTCACCGCATCGCATCAGGGGTTCATCTATCAGACTTTCCAGACGCACCGCAGGTAGCTTGGCGTAGGTGCTTTTCTTCGGCAGGTCGAAGGTTTTATCATTAAAGTTGCCGCCATAATAGGTTCCGCCGACAACAAGAACAACGCCCACCAGAGCCAGAAGCGCCTTTATCACGCGATCCTTTCGCCAGTTTGTGTATTCATCGGGGATATCGCCATCCTCGACCCTCTCCTTTTTCCGCCGCAGCTTGCGTATCTCCCAATAGCCGCCTGCAAAAGCAATCAGAGCAGTTGGCCCAAAGAATCTCAGTGCAATCAGAAGCGTATCTCCGCTCAGTGCCGCCCTTCCCATGCTAAAGACGCACACAGCCAGAATAACCAGAGCAATCAAAAGCCCAATCTTTGTTTCACGGATACTCCCTTTCTCCTTCTCTATTTTTTTATCCAGATCCCGCAGCACCGCTTCCTGCGACACCTCCGGCTCATCCGCACTGCATTCCTTTGCAAAAACATAGTCCAACTCATAATGGCAGACCTCCTGCCAGCCATCCTTCGCATATTCCGCCCGTTCCTCGTCCGTCGGCGCATGCTCCAACTCCTCGATACGGTAGCGCAGGTGCTGCGGCTCGTCCTCACGAAAGATGTATTTCAGAGGTGTCATCTCCTCCAGAAGCAAGCCCTGCTCTGCCATCTCCTTCAGATAAAGCTCGCCCAATGTTCCTGCGGATCTCCATTTTTTAATACGCTCATCATCTCTGCTC
>OBJE01001423.1_pt1 | contig 12540 bp, 15 predicted proteins | sample 1519681 | NCBI WGS metagenome assembly OBJE01 (sample SAMEA3888898, study PRJEB22519) | human gut metagenome | biome: human gut; feature: human-associated habitat; material: faeces | place: Denmark | collected 2011 | reverse complement strand
CACGCTGAAGCTCCTCAACGCCTATGACCGCATGAGCAGTCAGGGCGTGGAGGGTCAGAACATCAGCGGCACCATGGAGCGGGTGGAGAGCATGATGAGCACCATTGTCACCGCCTTTGAACGGCAGCTGGACAGTCTCTTTGGGGATCAGGCGCTGGATATCTCCACGGATATCACGGTGCTGGAGAACATGATGGCCCGGGAGGGACTGGTGGACAGCCCGCTGAAGGCGGAGCCGGACGAGAAGAAAGAGACCGATATCCGGCTGGAGCTGTGATCGGAGGAAACGCCATGAGAAAGATCGCCATCAGAATGGCGGGCCTGGTTTTCTATATGGCCGCAGGATTTGTCCTTCTGTTCTGGAAACTGGAGCGTGGCGGGTTGCATAACGCGGAGCTCCTGCTGCCGCTGGCATGGCTGGCGGGGGCGGTGGCTTTGGGCCTTCGGCTGGACAAGGCCTGTAAACAGGCGGGAAGGTGGGGAGAGGCTGCCCATCACTTTTTCTCTTCTGTGATATGGCTGCTGCTAGGTATCGGTTTTATGAAGCAGGCCCCGGGCATCTGCACCCTCTGCGGTGTGCTGGGGGTGGTGTACGCAGTGGTTTATGCTGTCTGCGGTGTGCGGGCGGCGGGAGAAGCCCGCCGGAATGAAGAAAATGGCAGAGAGTGAATGATACTATGATGGAGGATGACACAATGGCAGACGAGAAGAGCATGATGCCTGAACTGACCCTGGATCCCAGCCGGACGGATGCGGTGCCCCAGTTGACTCTGGACCCGGCAGCGCCCGCCGCCCCCGCACCGGAGGCCGCCAAGCCGGAGGCGACGCCGGTGCGGCTGGACGAGAACCTGCTGAACGACGCGGAGAAACAGGCGGTGGAGGCGTTTTCCAAGAAGATCGACCTGACGGACTCCAACCTGATCCTGCAGTACGGCGCGGCGGCCCAGAAGAACGTGGCCAGCTTTTCTGAGAATGCCCTGAACTCTGTGCGCACCAAGGACCTGGGAGAGGTGGGCAAGTCCCTCAGCGAGCTGGTGGTGGAGTTGAAGGGCTTCGGCGAGGAAGAGGAGAAGAAGGGGCTCTTCGGCCTCTTCAAAAAGACAGGCAGCAAGCTGGAGGCCATGAAGGCCCAGTACGCCAAGGTGGAGTCCAACGTGGACAAGATCGCCCGGGAGCTGGAGCAGCATCAGGTCACGCTTTTAAAGGATGTGGCCATGTTCGACCAGATGTATGAGCTGAACCTGAAATACTACAAGGAGCTCACCATGTACATTCTGGCGGGCAAGAAGAAGCTGGAGGACATGCGGGCGGGCGAACTGCCTGCTCTGAAGGCCAAGGCAGAACAGTCCGGCGCTCAGGAGGACGCCCAGGCATACAACGACATGGTCCAGATGTGTGAGCGGTTTGAGAAAAAGCTCCACGACCTGGAGCTGACCCGGATGATCTCTGTGCAGATGGGCCCCCAGACTCGGCTGCTGCAGAACAACGATACCTTGATGGTGGAAAAGATCCAGTCCTCCCTGGTGAACACCATCCCCCTGTGGAAGAGTCAGATGGTGCTGGCCCTGGGGCTGGAGCACGGCCGCCAGGCCACGGCGGCCCAGAGCGCCGTGACGGAGATGACCAATGAGCTGCTGAAAAAGAACGCGGATCTGTTGAAGATGGGCACCATTGAGACCGCCAAGGAGGCAGAGCGGAGCGTGGTGGACATTGAGACGCTGCAGCACACCAACCAACAGCTGATCTCCACGCTGGACGAGGTGCTGAACATCCAGCGGGAGGGCGCCCAGAAGCGCAGGGCCGCCGAGGCGGAGCTGGGCCGCATCGAGGGCGAGCTGAAGCAAAAGCTGTTGGAGCTGAGAAATTAAAGGGAGAGCAGGATCCCCCTTTGGAATCCCCACCAGTCTGCGGACTGGTGAACGCGCCCGGGGCGCTTGGATCAAGGTAGTTTCGCCACGTACACGCTGCGGTGAAAATGATTCAAATTTCTTCTTTCGCCAATGGCGGAAGAACTGGGGAAAACCGGAGGCTTTCCCTTAGCCCCCTTTCCCGCTTGCGGGGAAGGGACGGAGAGGACATACGCTTATGAAGTTTTTTCAGAAACGGGCCGTGGCGGCGGTGGTGCTGATTTTAGCCATCGTGGCCGGGGTGGTGATTGGGCAGGCCAAGAAGCCGGACACCGGAGGCCAGGCGTCCACCGCCATTGTGGGGTCCTATACGTATGTATATGACTACGCCGGGGTGCTGACGGATGAGACCATGGAGCATATCGACGCCATGAACGCCTCCTTGTTTGCCCAGACCGGGGCCCAGATCCTGGTAAGTGTGGTGAACTCCACTGGCGGCGCGGACATCATGGACTATGCCTCGGATCTGGGGAACAGCTATGGCGTAGGCTCCGCAGAGCGGAACAACGGCGTGGTGATGCTGCTGGCGCTGGACAACATCTCCCAAAGCGGCCTGATGGGCGACTACTGCGTGGTGGTGGGGACCGGGCTGGAGAGCCACGCGGACGATTTCATGAGTCTGCAGTCCTATTACCTGGAGAATGATTTCGCTGCCGGGGAGTACGACGCCGGTGTGAAGGCGACTTTTGATGCCTTCATCGCCTGGTTTGCCGACTTCTACGGCGTCACGATCCGGGAGGGGTATATCCCTGCCGTCCGGGAGACCTATTCCAGCGGCAGCGGGTACTACTATACGGAGACCCACGGCTATGTGGCGCCGGCCTTTGGGTCCTTGGTGAGCGGCGTTGTGGTGCTGCTAGTGGTGCTGCTGGTGCTGTGGGTGATCCTGGACGGAATGCGGTACTCCCGCTACCGCCGGCGGTATCTGCGGCCCGGTATGGGACGGCCCACGGTGCTGTACTACCCCATCTTCTGGGGACGGCCCCAGCGGCCCAGGCCACCCCGTCCTCCAAGACCGCCAAAGCCACCGCGCCGGCCGCCCTCCGGCGGAACATTCGGCGGGGTCGGCTTCGGCGGCAGCCGGGGAGGCATGTTCGGCGGAGGCTCCTTCGGGAGTGCCGGAGGGTCCCGGGGCAGCCTCGGCGGAGGGACCTTCCGGGGAAGCGGCGGCCGTCGCGGCGGCTTTGGCGGAGGCTCCTTCCGCAGCGGCGGGGGGAGACGCGGAGGCTCTTTCCGCGGCGGGCGCCGGTAAGAGACAGATATAACGGGGCCTGTATGCCATTTGAAAAGCAGGAGGATCCCCCGGAGTTCCGGGACGATCCTCCTGCTTTTGCGTTGGAAGAAGTATTACTTTTGCAGTGCGGCTCAGCGGATGGGGAGCATTTTGCCGGTCTCAAAGGATTCCTTGCAGCGATAGGCCGCCTCGGATACGGCGGTGCCGTCGTAGACCGTCAGGTCCGCAGGGTGTGTGCCGGTACGGATGTGGTCCGTAAACGCCTGCATCTCAGCCAGAAAAGCGGTGTGCCAGCGGGACATGAAGTCCGGATAGTACTCCTGCCGCGCACCATGCTCATCCACGACCTGCAGCAGGTTCCGGGCGCCCACGGGGGCGATGCGCAGCGTGCCGTGGGTTCCGACGATTTCCGTCTCTACATTGCAGCCTGCTGCATGGGTGCGGTTGGCAAAGAGAAAGCCCATGGCGCCGTTTTCGCACTGGACCATGGCGGCGGCATTGTCTGTGTCATGCAGTTCCCGACAGAGGTCGAACTCAAAGACACCACCGATGGCCCAGACGTTACGGATGTTAGAGCCGGTGAACCAGCGGATCAGATCCAGATCGTGGACGCACATGTCCAGGAACTGGCCGCCAGAGTGGGGGAGGAATTTCAGTGTGGATTCAATGGTGCTGCGGGGATCCTGGGTGCAGGAGCGGACCAGCACCACCTTGCCGATTTCACCGGCGTCCACACGGCGCTTGGCCTCAGCATAGGAGGGGTCAAACCGGCGCATGAAGCCCAGTTGGAACACCAGTTCCGGATGGGCCTCAACAACCTTTTCAGCTTCCTTGCACTGAGCCACATTGGTGCCCAGAGGCTTTTCACAGAAAACGTGCTTGCCGTGCTCCATGGCAATTTTGATCTGCTCCACATGAAGAAAAGAGGGGGAGACGATGACGATGCCGTCCAACTCCGGATCGGCGCACATGGCGGCAAAATCGGTGTAAGTATGAGAAACGCCCAATTCCTCTGCCACCGCCCGGAGACGGGAGGTATCCACGTTACAGATGGCGTGGAGGACGCAGCCGGGAATGGATGCGGCTAAGTTTTTTGCATGTTCGTAGCCCAGACGGCCCAGGCCGACAGAGCCGATTTTAACAGATTCCATATAGCACCTTCTCTCTGGGGTTTTCAATTTTACAGTATAGTCTAATCCCCCAAAAAATACAAGCGGGACCTGCCTTGAAAGCTGGATACTGCCAAAGAACTTGAACAGCGGCACGGCTCTTGAGAGCCGTGCCGCTGTTTTGCGGGAAAGTGGTCCCTGGGGATCAGTCCACCTCCCGCAGCCGTTCCACGATGGTGGCCTTGGAGACGGAGCGGTACACCGCCAGGGGAACCAGGACGCCCAGCAGGGCGAACACCGGGGCCACGATCAGGAACGGGGTCAGCGTCAGGCGGTAGGTGAAGAACCAGAACATGCTCCCCACCGCCTTGAAGGCCACCGGGCCGAAAATCAGGGTCAGCACCAGGGAGATCCCCGCCGCCCCCAGGGCATAGAGCAGCCCCTCATACACCAGCATGGTCTTGAGCTGCTTGCCGGTCATGCCGATGGACTGGAGCACGGCGAACTCCCGCTTGCGGGCGATGATGCCGGTGAGGATGGCGTTGAAGAAGTTCAGCACGCCCACCAGCCCCACGATGAAACTGAGGGCCCCGCCGCACAGCTGGAACATGGAGCGCATCCCCTCGAACTCCGATGCGTAGAGCGCCTTGCTCTCATAGTCGAACTGGGGATTCACGTTCTCCGTGTAGTCTGCCAGGAACTTCTCCATGGCGCCGTTGGCCTCGTCGGTGGTATCAAAGGCGTAGTACATCACGCTGTCTGTGCCGCTGTCCTGCATGAAGGTCTGGTCATTCAGGATGAACTCGTCCGCGCCGTAGTAGCGGTAGGAGAAGGCGGAGGGCACCGTCACCAGGGCGGCTACTTCGTATTCCACGTCCCGGTATTTCACCGCACGCGCCACATAACTGGCCCCTGCGGGCACGTCCTCTGCGCTGGAATAGGCGATGCCGGTGTCCGGGTCCACATACGCCATCTCCTCCACATACCGCAGAGTGATGATGTCCCCCAGCCGGGCCCAGTGGGAGTCCAGCTCCGGATTGCCGTAATCATCATCGCTGTACACGGCGGCCACATACCGCCCGCCGTCCTCCCGGAGCTTGTTCAGATCTCCCTCCAGCACGGTCAGATGGTCCAGGGCAAAGTCACCCATGCCGTAGAGCTGGGCAACATCCGCCAGCAGGCCGTCCTCCGTGCGTTCCATGTCGCTCACCATGAGGTCCAGAGTGGCCTCGTCGTTCCAACGGCTCCACACAGAGCGGTAGTACTCCTCCGTCACGAACTCCTGGACGATGGAGGTCCTGCCGTAGATCACGCCGCCGTCGGTAATGCCGCCCTGGGCATTGATCTCGTCAATGACGGACTGGGGGATGCCCATATCCGTGTTGAAGATGTCCCCGCCGGTCTGGAACTGGCCGGCGTCCGCCACGATGAAGTCGCTGGCGGTGAAGTTGGACACGTACTTGTCCATGTCGAAGCCGTTGGTGAAGTTCACCGTCACTGTCAGCAGTACCACCGCCAGAGACAGGGACGTGACGGTGACGGCGGTCTTGCCCCGGCTGCGGCCCAGGTTGGCCCAGGCCATGGACAGCAGGGACACGCCCCTGCGGCCTTTTTTCGTCTTGCGCTTGATGCCGCTGCCTTCGGTGTAGCGCACCGCCTCGATGGGAGAGACCTTGCCGGCGATGCGGCCGGGCTTCCGGCAGGAGAGCAGCACCGTCACCAGAGAGAACAGCGCCGCGCCGATGAAGATCACCGGGCTCACGGAGGTCATGGGCACCACGCCGTTCAGCTGTGACACAATGGCCGGCGTCAGCTGGCCGCCGATCAACCAACCCAGCACCAGCCCCAGGGGGATGCCCGCCAGGGACAACGTCAGCGCCTGCTGGCGGATGATCCGCCGCAGCTGCCGGGGCGTGGTGCCGATGGTCTTCAGCAGGCCATAGAACCGGATATCGTTGGTGACGGAGATCTGGAACACGTTGTAGATGATGAGATAGCCGGTGAAGATGATGAGCAGCAGCATGGCGGCCACAGCAATCACCACAGAGGGGTCCAGATTATCGCTGAGCTGGGCGCCGGTATAGCCCCAGTTGACGCCAGTGTGGATATAATCCGGCGCTCCGGCGCTCTGATCCTGATAGCCGTGATTTTCCAGAATTTGAGCGATATCGTTCGCAATGTGGCGGGAACCGCTTTTCAGCATCACATCCAGGTTCCAGGAACCGGTCATGCCATCCTCTCCGGGCGGGACGGTTCCCACCTCGTCCAGAATGGCGTCCGCCCGGCTCTCCGGAATCAGGATGTGGTTGGCCACAATTGCCTCGTCATACTCCCACCAGCCGCAGAGGGTAAAGGTCTGGGTGGTGGTATGGCCGTCCACGTCAAAGGAGATGGTGAGCCTGGCGCCGATCTCCGGCTCCACCCCCAACAGCTCCAGCACGTGGGTGTCGGTAGCGGCCTCGTCGGTGCCCTCCTGGGGCAGACGGCCCTCCACCGGGTCGCAGTACATCCAGTGGGCTTCATTGGCGTCGGCGTAGCTGACCTCCACGTGGGATTTGTTGAACGGCACCTCCGTGGGCATTCCGATAAACCGCCGCATTCCCCACTGGTCGATGAGGGGGTCATCCTTCAGATTGTTAAACTGTTCCTCCGTCAGGTACTTGAATCCGCCGTGGGAGAAGCCGCCCACCTGACGGAAGTTGGACTGCTGGAACCCGTCGTTGATGGACATGGCGATGGTGAAGAGGGACGTGAACAGCACCGTGGTCAGGGCGATGGCGAGAACGGCGATGAGGTTGCGGGTCCTGGCCGCCTTCATGGACCGCCAGCCCAGACGGCGGATGGTCTTGCCGTTGGATACCTTCATCATGGCGCTCACCCCCGCACCACGATCCGCCCGTCCTCGATGCGGATGATCCGGTCCGCCATCTGGGCCAGCTCCTCGTTGTGGGTGATCATGACGATGGTCTGGCTGAACTTCTGGGCAGTGACCTTCAGAAGTCCCATCACGTCCAGGCTGGTGGCGGAGTCCAGGTTGCCGGTGGGCTCATCCGCCAGGATGATGGCGGGCTTGGCCGCCAGAGCCCGGGCGATGGCCACCCGCTGCTGCTGGCCGCCGGAGAGGTTGTTGGGCAGGTTTTGGAGCTTTGCCTCCAGCCCCAGCGTCTCAATGATCCGTTCCACATAGGCTTTGTCCGGCGCGTTGCCGTCCAGCTGGATGGGCAGGACGATGTTCTCATACACGTTCAGCACCGGCACCAGGTTGTAGTTCTGGAACACAAAGCCGATCTTCCGCCGCCGGAAGATGGTCAGTTCCTCATCGCGCATGGCAGAGAGTTCTTTGCCGTCCACCGTGACGGTGCCGCCGGTGGGGCGGTCCAGCCCGCCCAGCATGTGGAGCAGGGTGGACTTGCCGGAGCCGGAGGTGCCCACCACCGCCACGAATTCGCCCTTTTCCACGGTCAGATCGACCCCGTCCAGGGCCCGGACCTCCGTATCGCCGGAGCCATATACCTTCCGCAGATCCTTTGTTTCCAAGATCGTCATTGTTCATTCCTCCAAGGAAAAGTCTGTATTGCCTTTCGACAATACAGACTGTACCAAAGAAATCTTTCCACATTCTTTCTGAAATCTAACAGTTCTGAAAGATTTGGGATATTCAGGCCGGAACGCGCCGCCTTTTACGTCCTCTCCTCCGCCCTCGGCAGGAACAGGGAGAAGGTGCTCCCCTCCCCGGGGCGGCTGCTGACCTTCAGGTATCCGCCCTGACCGGCGGCGATCTGGCGGGCCAGATACAAGCCGATTCCCACGCCCTCCGCCTCGCTGGCGGAGGGGGAGCGGTAGAACCGCTGGAAGATCCTGGCCTGCTCGGACTCCGGGATGCCGGGGCCGGTGTCCGCCACGTCTACGCGGCAGAACAGCTCATACCCCACGGCCCGGAGAGTGACGGCGCCGCCTGCCGGGGTGTATTTCACCGCGTTGTCCACCAGATTATACAGGGCCTCCGCCGTCCACTTGGGGTCGAACCGGGCGGTCAGGTCCGTGGGCTCTACCGTCAGGGTGATCGCTTTGGCCTCCGCTCCGGGAGCGGCCTGGGCCGAGGCGGCATCCAACAGCTGTTGGATGCCATGACGCTTGGGCGTCATGGCAAGGACGCCGCTCTCCAGCCGGGAGGTTTTGACCAGCGCGTCGATGAGGAACCGTAGCTTCTCCGCCTGATGCTCCAGAGCGGAGGCATACTCCCGGCTCTCCGGCGGCAGGTCCTGCTCCCCCAGCAGCTGGGCATACAGCAGGAGGTTGGCGATGGGAGTCTTGGTCTGGTGGGAGATGTCCCCGATCAGGGTCTTGATGGAGTCCTTCTCCTCCGCCAGATTTTTGGCCGATACGGCGGATGCGGAGAGATAGTGGGCCATCCGGGTCTCCAGGGCGGAGAGGCGGCTCTCGTCATAGAGGGACTCCCGGAACTCGCCCCGGATGGCGTCATCCAGCATCTTGCCCAGAGTGTCCAGCATCCGGCGGGTCCGCAGGCGGGTCCAGACGGCGAATCCTGCCGCTGCCAGCAGGGCCGGAACCGCCAGGGCCAGCAGGGTGTATTCCACTGTCATGTCAGTTCACCGCCCATGTGTAGCCCAGGCCGTACACGGTCTTGATATAGCGGGGCTTGGACGGCATGTCTTCCAGCTTGTCCCGCAGCCGCTTCACTGTGACGGAGAGGGCGTTTTCGTCCACATACTCCGCCCCGTCCGTCCAGATCCGGTCCACCAGGGCGGCCCGGGTAAGGGTTTGGCCCCGGTGCTCCACCAGCAGCCGCAGCAGCTTCTGTTCCGTCTTGCTGAGCTCCACCGGAACGCCGTTCCGGGAGAACTCCATCCGGCCGAAATCGAAGGTGAAGCCGTCCAGCTGCACCCGTTCCGCCTGGGGGGCGGCGGTCCGGCGCAGCTGAGTATTCACCCTGGCCCGCAGCACCACCAGAGAGAAGGGCTTGGTGATATAGTCATCCGCCCCCAGCTCCAGACCTGCCACGATGTCTGTCTCCAGGTCATTGGCAGTCAACAGGATTACGGGAACCTCACTCTCCCGCCGGAGGGCACGGAGGAGGTCCAGTCCATTGCCGTCAGGCAGGTTGATGTCCAGGATCAGCAGGTCGAAGCTCCGGCGGGAGAGCAGCTCCCCGGCATCCGCCAGGGACCGGCAGAGCTGGGGGCGGAGCTCCGGCGCCTGGAGGGCCAGGCGGATACCCTCGCCCAGAGTCGGGTCATCCTCCACGATCAGCAGGTCTTTCATCGGGGAACCTCCTTGGGATCAAACTGCGCCCAGTATACCACGGGCGGCCGCCGCCGTCCAGAGCGGGCAGAAGAAACGCACGGCGGACAGACCGCCGTGCGTGGGTCGCGGGATCGCGGGTCACAGGGTCAGGGAGGGGGCGGCATAGGTCCGGGCCGCCAGTTCCTGGTCCAGCATATAGAGCCCCTTGGGGTCCGAGCCGAACAGCTCCATCTTCTTGATGAGATCGGTGGCGTTGGTCTCCTCCTCACCCTGCTCCTTCACGAACCAGTCCAAAAACTGCATGGTGCGGAAATCCCTGGCCTCGTACGCGGCTTCATAGATGGCGTGGATCAGGGAGGTGACATACTGCTCGTGGGCGAGACCGGCCTTCAGGGGGTCCATGTTGGCTTTCAGCTCCGCATCCGGTTTGGCGACGGCCTCCAGCGTTACGGGCACGTCGTTGTTCTGGAGATACTGGAGCATCAGCATGGCGTGGTCCCGCTCCTCCTGGGCCTGGACCTTGTACCAGTTGGCAAAACCGGCAAGGCCCTGCTCCACATAGAAATTGGAGAACTGGAGATACAGATACGCAGAGTAGAATTCCTTGTTCACCTGATCGTTCAACAGCTGGGATACTTTTTCGTTCAGCATTGTATGCGCTTCCTTTCTGCAGCGGACGAAACGTCCTTGTTTGTTCTATCTAACCATTATATCACGGACTGCAGAAAATGCAACGGCAGCCGGGAAAAAAGCGGTGGACGGCACCCACTACACTTAGTTTGCAGGGTCCAGATTGTAAAATCTGGCACCCGGCAAGCTAAGTTTTTTTATGCCCGCAAGCAGAAAAGAGGTGAGAACATGGCGAGCTACGCTTTCGCAACGCTCCAGGCCCGGCAGGCGCTCCAGGAGCTTTGGGAGCAAGGCAAAACGGTCAAAGACATGGCGGCGGCCCTTGATGTGCCGCTGTCCACGCTCTACACGGAACTGCGCCGGGGCCGTTCTGGGGTCCGCCTCCCGGACCAGCGATTGCAGTATGATGCTTCCCTTGCCCAGCTCAGGATGCAGCAGGAACTTGAGCGGAGGGGAAAGCAGAGCCGCTGAGGTACATACCCGCACCACCGCTTTTCACAACATTCAAAGGAGGCACACCATGAAACCCATTATTTTGAGGACCCGGACCAGCACCGATGAGTGCATCGGCACCGTCCGGCTCACCCCGGAGGCGGAGAAAGTAGTCCGGCGGCTCCGTTTCAAGACCGGCCTGCCCATCCGTCAAATTGTGTCTGAAATCATCGTCCAGGCGGAAAACCTCATTGACATCTCCGGGGACGATGATGAGGACGAAACCGACCAGTGAGGAGGGCCAGCATGTACGAGTACAAGTATAGCATCGGCGTGCGGCACAAGTCCACCGGTGAAAGGCTCAAACTTGAGGTTTGGGCTGAGGATGTGGACGCCGCCACCCGCAAGCTGACCGGCACCCTCATTGGCCCGGAATGTGAGTACATCTGGACCGGCTCCGGCCCCATCTATGAAAATAACCAGCTCATCCGCCGCGAAAAGAAAGACTGAGGAGGACATCACCAATGAAAACCGCTGTTCAGAACATCGCCCCTGGCAAGGTCATTGATTACCACGAGGAGCCCTGCCTGGTGCTGGAGCACCGCAAGGACGGCACCCTGCTGCTCCACCTGGAGCAGATGACCCACGCCTTTGGCAGCACCAACAACTTTGCCGCCAGCTCCCTGCGGGCCCACCTCAATGGCCCCTACCTGCGGAGCCTCACGGACGGCAACCCCGATGAGGTCATCACCCGCACCGTGGACCTCACCGCCCTCAACGGCTCCACGGAGTACGGCACCTGTGACTGCAAGGTGGCCCCGCTGACCCTGGACGAACTCCGCAAGTACCATGACATCCTGCCCCTGCCGGAGCGCTTTGAGTGGTCCGTGACGCCCTGGAGCACCCCTAAGGTCAATGAGGATGACACATGGGTCATGGGGCTGAGCTCCAATGGCAATGTCTACGACCACTACTGCTACGACTCCTACGGGTCCCGCCCCGCTTTCCTCATTTCCTCCTCCCTCACCGTGGAGGCTGAGGACACCAACCCCCTGGAGCAGTACACCGTCCGAGAGCTGGCGGAGGAGCTTTTCCGCCGCATCGGCAACTAAGGGGTGAGCTCCGTGACCACCCATGAGATTGGCCAGAGAGCCCCCAGCCGCCATGCCCGGCGCAAGCGCCGCCGCAATTATGGCCCGGTCATCATCCTGGCGCTGGTGTGCGCCGCCATTTTCGCCGCCGGTTACTGCGTGGGGGTGAGCGCCGCTGATAAAGCGGTGCCCACCCTCCCGGAGCCGGTCCTGGAGAGCACCGACACCCCGGAGGCGGTGCTCTGGCGGGATGACATCGTGACGGACGGCAACCTCCTGGACTATGACCTCCAGGTGACCATGCAGGCCTGCTGTGAGGAGTACGGCGTCCCATACGCCCTGGCGCTGGCCGTGGCCGATGTGGAAAGCCGCTTTGACCCGGATGCCGCCAGCAGCACCAATGACTATGGCCTCATGCAAATCAACCAGGTCAACCATGGGTGGCTCCTGGAGCAAGGGATTGACCCCATGACGCCCGCCGGAAACATTGAGGCCGGTGTCCTGTTCCTCTCCGACTACCTCACCGCATACGGGGACCCGGAGCTGGCCGTCATGGCCTACAACTGCGGCCCCTCTGGCGCTCAAAACCTGTGGGCCGCCGGGACATACTCCACCGACCACTCCCGCAAGGTCATGGACCGCTTTGACTACTGGACAAGCGTTTTGGAGGACTGAGCCATGCCCTACTACTGGACCTGCCCCTATTGCGGGGCCAACCTGGACCCCGGAGAAAAATGTGACTGCAAAGACAACGAAAAGGAGGATGACATCCATGATGGAAATGAAAATCACCGTTGAGGCTCCCGATCTGGCCGCCTCTATCCTCAAGCTGGCGAAGGCCATTGCCTCCGGCCCGGACCCCGACATCTTGA
>OBJE01001419.1_pt1 | contig 12572 bp, 12 predicted proteins | sample 1519681 | NCBI WGS metagenome assembly OBJE01 (sample SAMEA3888898, study PRJEB22519) | human gut metagenome | biome: human gut; feature: human-associated habitat; material: faeces | place: Denmark | collected 2011 | reverse complement strand
CTTCCACAAATTTTCTCGTTCCTCCAAAATTGGGGTATTCCGTCCGCACTCTCCGGCCTCATACTTGCCTTATTCTCCCTTGTATCCGCAGTGGCTATTTGCACGTAAAACGGTCTTCCCGACCAAGAAGCTCAATGGAGCTTCACAAAAGGGAAAAGTATCAGATTTCATCAACTCTTAAAACAAAAGGAATTATGCGGACAAGAAGAATGACTATCAAGCAAGGCCGGAGAGTGGGCATAGACCGCTTTCCAAACTTCCACAGAAGCGGAAGCATCAGGGGCATGAAACGGCTGTACTACGGCAAGGATTGCCTGTTGGTATGTTGTGGCAGCTACATCTACAATGTTTCCGCCGAACCGAGAATTTACTATCAAGCAACCATCTAAAAAACTTTTCAATTATGTATGAGACAGATTTTCCCAATACGGGCAGCAATGCGAACTGGTCACCCCGTGGCGTGGCTACCATCGCGGAACGATTGTGGGCAGGACTGCAAGAGGCTTTATCGTGCAGTTCAGCAGCGGGGCGGAAATAGAAGTATATAACGATGAAATAGAATTTGACTGATATGTGCAGACTGATGACACCCAGGTTGGAGGAAGCCTTGGAAGGCTATCCCCTTTATTCCCAAGACGGCAAGGGAAAAGAAGCTATTTGCCGTGCCATCTTCGCTCTTGGAGCGGTACGCTGGTTCATCCTTGAAGGTGAGAGAGAAGGAAACGACACTATCCTCTTTGGTATCGTGGTAGGACTTGCGGAGGACGAATACGGCTACATATCGCTTAACGAGCTGTCGGAAGTGGAGCTTGACCTTACGACACAAGGATTGGGTAAGCTACAAGTAAGACAACAAGAGAATTTTACTCCTACACCGTTAAAGAACTTGCAGGACTTCCGCCTGCAGCAGTTCTTAGCCAGATTTTGAACATTAAACAACCCGTCAACCGTGGTGCAATCAAGTGCCACGGCTGACACAAACATCAGTAACCATGCGGACGAGAAACAAGATTATAAAGGAAGTCATCCAATGTGCAGAGGCAAACGGATGGCATGTGGATGCTGAAAAGCAGCAGGACAAGAAAATCGTCATCTTTGAATTTTCCCAATTCACTCCTGCCGGACAGGATTTCTTCTTTTCGGCCACGATGCAAGGACGTAGCCTTGAAAGTTTGGTAAGCGATATGGAAGAGTATTATGAGGGATTTGACGCAGAATCGGAAGCCTATCTGTGGCTGGACAGCAACGGACACGGCAAAAACGGCGCACCTTACCGAATGAAGGATGTGTTGGCCGACATGGAAGCGGCAGAGGGTATGGTCAGTAAACTGCTTGAAGCGGTCAGGGACTTGACAAGTTGAACACAAATACAAACATGGCCTGCCATATCTCCATTGGTGTGGCAGGCTATGAAATTTTCATTCTACTTCCGTTTGCGTCCTTTTTTCGGTAGTCCGGCAGTCTTGTAGGCAATCAGGTCGTCACCACGGAACTGTATTCTCAGATTGTCCTGCATCCGGAAGAACGGCAGCGGCCTTTCCGTATGGGTAATGTAATCATAGATGGTACACCGGTGTATGCCAAGGAAACGTGCCGCCTCACTTACCGAATACGACTGTTCCGGTTTTATCTCTGGGAACTTCTTGCGTAAATCCATTGCACAAACATTTTTTGCCAACAAAAGTACACCAAAAGCATACATAGAATTGCATGTCAAACAATGGAATATCAAAGAGTTAATGGGATATTTTCGGAATATGTGTTCCTCTATCACAAGAACCTTATTACCGACATAATAGTGTCGTGCGAAAACGTACCGAATGAGGAGGTATGTTCTCTTGTTTTGAAAAAGGCATATATTTGAGGGTTGACATCGTTGACAAGGAAGCCTATGCGTAAAGTTGGCAAGCTCAATCATTGCAAGTGATTGTAATACAGATTATTATCTTATTTTCTAAAAAAGAGTAAGAATAATATATGTTATCGTGTTTGTCAACCGTTGGCAATGAATATCAAGGCACTACATCAAAGTGACTACCTTTGTCAACGTTTGTCAACACAACAATCTTATAGAAAATATCTGATACGTTGTGACTTATCCTTTGTCAACACCGTCAACACCTAAATGTGTACTTATTATATTCTGAAATATGCTTAATAAAAAGGCCATCCATAGGATGACCTTTTAACGTTCTCGTTGATAAGATGTGCTTTGCAATACTTTTGGGAGATTATTGCTAATTCATTACCAAATATCTTGGATTTCGCACCAATAGAAAAACGCTTCTATGTGCGTTTTCTTTAATTTATTGAGCTTTGTAGGCAATGGCACTTGCAATGATTTTGCAACCAGTTCGTTCTGATTGTCAGGGGAGAAGTGACGAATGTCAGTAATGCCCTTACAGATTAGTTTGCTCAGGTAGGCAGCCTTCGAAGCGTTTATGATTGCAGAATCAAGAGTGTATTTCTCGCTGTAGATGAAGTTGCTGATACGATTGATGCCACCTATCAGCAACTTATACTCGTCAGGATTGTGCAGCCCTCTTAGGCAGATACTAAGAGCAGTCTGATAGATGTCATCACAAACTTGTTGTATGGAATCGTCTTGCAAGTGACGGTAACGGAGTTCTATTGCAGCGAACTTACGGAAAGTATTTTCAGTGATGGATAAGTTGTCAATAATGTCAAAGAGAGAGGCTACATCGTAGAGTTGCTTGATGATTTCCATAGAGCAGTTCTTTTCTCCCTTGAAGAATGGAATCCCTGTCGTATGTGGGGCAAACGCAGTCAGCTTGTCGCCGAGCAAGTCCTCGGCACTCGGCAGGTTTACCATGACAAGTGGCTCATCCGTTACAAGCAAGGGACTTTGAATGGGTTTGGAAACAATGCTGCTGTAATGGATATCCTCGAACAATATATCAAGAAGGATTTTGTTCTGGCCTCCATTGCCCGGATAACTTACTTCGTAATAGAATTTGGCGTGCTGCTTAGGCACATCGGTTCTTGCAATCCTCTCCACAAGCTCTACCTTGCCAAAACCGTATTCTTGCGCATACTGCATAAGGTAATTCTCTATCTGCGTTCCGGGAGGGCAGATAATGTCTATGTCAATTGACAGTCGCCTGCTTGTATTCAGGTGCAACATAAGAGAACTGCCGCCTTTGAATACGAACGGGCATCCGGAACGTGCCAAGGCTTCAAGCAATGAAAACGCCCTAATTGTCTTTTCTGCCAAAGCAAAGTCCCGTATTCCCAGACGCGCAGCCGCCTCAGTTATCCATTCTATTGTTCTACTTCTAGGATTTATCATTGTTTATTGCATTTATAATATGTTCTACTTTATCTTTTCGGTTGCGGCGTGATGCGTATCTGAGCAGTTTACTCATATTCACATTGTTCCTTTCACGCGCGTATTCATATATATTGTATATTTCCGTGCCGTCTGCAAAAGACAATTCATTGTCACCTAATGCGTCAACAAGAATCTTTTCTATGCGTGGCACTTTACAACCATTTACTTCCGTCAATGGCGACTGTCCTATCAACTGTCGAACAACTATCGAATCTGTTCCTGACAAGTAACGCTCACAATCAACAGCTGATGGTGAAAAAAGTATGTTCCTGCCAAGCCTCATGTCTTGCAACGTATGGAATACTGTCTCCATCCCGTCTTTCTCCACATCCACAAACGAATAGGCTATATTGGGTACATGCAGCATATATGAAGCCAGCACCCGAGGACTCCATACACACATATCCAGAAACGGAAATTTGGTCTTCAATTTCAAGAATATGTCCTGTTCCTGTTCAGACGGAAGATAAACAAACTCCGGTAATTTGTTTTCTGCCACAATGTATTTGCCGCGACCGCTGCGTTTGAGCACTCCGGAGGACACCAAACGATTTACCTGTAAATCTACAGTCCCTTCATTGATGCCCGGATATTTATCCACAATATAGCGAAGAAGGTCTTTCCTGTGAAAAGTCCCACCTTGCATGGTAGCATAGTTCAATATCTTTTCGCTCGTTGTCATAGCACACATTTTATGATACCACAAAAGTATATCATTTTTGTCAAATATCGAAATATTTTGCCAATAAAATAAGATTTTGAACTTTTCCATTATTTGAGATCTTAAAAGCATAGTCGGCAACTAAAAAGGTAAATCACTCTGCACATGAGCATTTGAGATGGGAATATCATCATATTCTCCACTTGCTTCTTGGACATCCGTTATCACTTCCGTTTCAAGGTCAAGCCCAAACATATCTTTTAACTGCTGGTAGTCAAAGCACAATGCTTTCGGGCGGTTGACCTTGACTTTCTTGACCTGTTCGTTGCCAACCATTTCCATCGTATAATCGGGCATACCGTTTGGCAGGAGTATGGTGAACCTGTCCTGCTTCAAGCCAAGATAGGTAGGGTGTGATTTCAAGTAGGACAGGATGGTTGACCAGTTCGAGCGGTTGGTAGTGACATTCGTATTCCGGCTGTTGAATAATGAAGCCACCGCTGCCATATTCAAATACAAGATAGGGCGTGCTTCCTTGAACTCCATATCTTCTTTTGCGGATATAGGGCGGAAACTCCGCATGTAACGGATGCGGTAATGCGCCTTTTCCACGCACTTGCCCGAAGTTTGGAATCCTTGCAGCATGTTCCAAAAATCGGCGACCTCCGAACTTTCCTGTGCCAACTCATTTTGGTTGCGCAGTCCCCTGAGAGAAATGTCGAACAGGTCAGCATAGCTGAAAGGCACATCTATCACGGTTTCCAATGTGCGGAACGCTGCCAACGGTATCACCCAGTTGCCGAAAATACGGTCATGTATCTTTTCGTTTTCCAGTTTTGCCGCCAATTCGCGCTTTGTGATGGAGTAAATTTCCGGGAAGTTTTTCTCGAATAGTTCCCTATGGTTTAACACTTCGACAGTAAGATGCGACAGCCCCATATTACACATGGTTACCAAATCCTCGTAATGGCTTTTCTCTGTCTGGTTGTATGAAGTTTTTGAAAAGCTGAGAAAGATGACACGGGTGTACAATGCCATATCCTGCGTAGGCTTATCCTGACCACAAAGTACCACGCCTGTACTGACGATAGTCTGTGTGGCCATACCGTCTGTGTTTGTATTTTTCTTTGTCTGCCCACCACCTCCCCAAAGTCCTTTCAGATAGGCTATCTTACGGATGTCGAGGTCGTTCTTGTATTCATCAAGCACTACGAGCGTGTTGACTGCCTGCGAAAGCCTGTCGTTCATGGCAGGGACTGTTGAGACGCTAAGGTTGGGCGGATCTACACCGTGTATGAAGAATGATTGGAGTGAGGTGGCAAGGGTGGTCTTTCCTGTCCCTTTCTCGCCGAATAGGTTGAGAATGGGGAAATGCCGTGTCCGTTTGAAAACAATGTCGCGGAACAAAGTGGAGAGTAAATAGCAGAAAGCGACGCAAGCGTTCTCTCCGAATACATCCGTCAGACGTTCCACATAGTCGTACAGTTTCAAGCCGCTGCGGTTTTCATGTACCATCAGCCGCTCGAACTGGAAAATCTCCGGATTGTAGATGTAGATTTTGGACATGGCAGGAATGTAGTATGCTTTTCCGTTGATGCCACGAACAATGCCTAGGTCATCGACATTCCGGAAAGTGCCGTCAGCCAATATTCCGTTCCCAAAGGCGAAGAAGCCTTCTGCGGCGTTCCATCCCAATTTGCGCACCCGTTCCGCCGTGTCGGTCTTGGAGTACAGATACTCCTTGACACGGTTAAGCTTGTCAATCTTGGCCAGCCACACATAGTTGCCCACGGAGCCGACCTTCTGCTGGAAGCTGTTCAACGAACATAATTCGGACTCTCTCAGTTCAATGACGCGGCATATATTATAGGTGTTGCGCATTCTGAATATACGTGTGCCGTTGTTCTCGTCCTCAATGTGGAACAGCGGTTCCATGATGAAGTTGGAAATCCTTGACGGTTCCTCGTCGTCATCCCCGATGGCATAATAGCAGTTCTCTCGGATGAACAGCCCGTGCTGACGAAGCAGCTCCGCCTCACGCTGCCTTTCGTCCATTGGCGTGAGCTTGTCCTGCCTTTTCCGCGCCTCGCCACGGGCTTGTGTTACGGCATCGCGCCACAGTTTGGCTTTTCCGTAGATTTTGGCCAGTTCGTCAATGCACTGGTTAAACACCAGTTGGTCTTTCACATAGCGCATCAGGTCGGCAATCTCCGACACGCATTTCCGTTCTTCCACTAAAGAATCCGCCACAAGAAAGCGTTTCTGTGCCAGCCAGACGATAAACAGTTTTTCTTTCAGTGAGGTGTAATCCTCCCGGCAATGAATGAAGCTGTCGGCATCGTTCTTTCCGGGTTTCACATCCCAGCCGCTTCCGCCATCGGGGATTTCGGCAAACGGCAGTTCCCTGACAGTTACATGAAAGCCTTTCCTGACAGCGGCCGTCCCGTTTGCCATGACCGCCTCAAATCCCGGCCCGAAGGGTTTACCTTCACTGACATCGGTATCGGGGATGAAGCATAATGAAGAGGTGTACTTTTTCAATTGTTCAAATTGACTGTCCGTCCATGCCGTTCCCAATGCGGCCACGGTATTGTCGTAGCCGATTGACTGCATACGCAACACGTCAGGCGCACCCTCCACGATGATGAAGTACTCCGCATTGCGTTCACGGCTCGCTCTGTCTATGCCGAACAGACATTCTCCCTTGGCATAGACCGCACAGTTTGGCGAGTTGATGTATTTCGGTGCTTTGGGGTTATTCCCGATATAACGTGCGGTATAAGCGATGATGCGTCCCCACTTGTTGCGTATGGGAATCATAATCCGGTGCCTGAACATGGCATACACATGGCCGTCATCTCCACGTCGGAGCAGCCCCAGCTCGAAAAGCAAATCATCGTCCAGTCCTTTTGTCCGGCAGAACTCCATGAACGCACTTCCGTCATGCGGCGCGTACCCGATGCCAGCGACCAAACAGAACTCTTCCGGCCATCTTCCGTAAGCATATTCGCGGGCAAGACGGCTTTCTTCATTGTCCGATGCCAGCAGGCTGCCAACAAAGAACTCCTGTACATGGCCGAGTGTAGTAAGAAGTGTTTCCTTGTGCTGGATTTTTGCAACTTGCTCCTTGTCTTGTTTTTCTACATGCTCAATGGGAATATTATGCCGTCTGGCCAAGAACTCGATGGCTTCCATGAAGGAAAGGTTCTCTTTCTCCATGATGAATGTGATGGCATCACCACCCCGGTTGCAGCTGAAACAGTGGAACAGGTTCTTTCCTGGACTGACAGAAAAAGAGCCTGTCCGCTCCTCATGGAACGGACAAATGCCCATCAGGGTCGAGCCTTTTCTTGATAACCTGACATACGGCTCCAATACATCCGTGATGGAAAGCTCTCTGACCTTGTTGATTGTTGACTCGCTTATCATAAGGTGGTCAGGAGTTTCCAGCAATCAATTATGGACTGGCCGGAATATTTTGGCCGGCTGGCATTTTCGGGATTAAGCGGCTTGATATAGCCGCTTTCCTTATATTTTCTAAGCGTTTTGTAACTGACACCCAGTTCCGCGCAAGTACGCTTGACCGAATAAACCCCTTCCGGGTCGCATGTTGGCACTAATTCTCTCATCCGCTGTAATGTTTTATCGTATGCCTGCTTCGTATGTCTTATGAATTACAGTATAGGCATATCCTTATATTGTTTCCTTATTTCTTTATATCTAAACTATTTATGTTTATATCAGAAGAAGTGTTATCGAAATAATCCTGAACCGTGCGTTGCAGGAGGCGAAGGTCTGCCGTCCTGTATTCCACTTTGCCGGGTCTCTTGTAACACACTACTTTCCCTTGCCGTCTCCATCTTTCGACATTACGGCGACCGAACATCTCATATGCCTTCCTTTGGCTGACAAATTCCGGATCTGCGTTGTCGGATTTCAGGTACTTGACAATCCTTGCCGCAAGGTCATTCAGGAATGTGTCATAAGGAATTAGGCGGTCTAAAAACTGAAGGAACTGCATAGCTTCAGGATTTACAAGGTACGCATTACGGTAATGGTCTGTTTCTCCCTGTCCGTCCGCGTCTTAAACTGACGGTTGTAGATGGCGCCAAGCTCCGAAGCCTGGGTTCGGACGCTTTTCAGCCTGGAGATGTGGAAGGTGATTTCATCGCCAACTTCGAGTGCGACAAGCGCAGGACGGATTTTTTCCATGTTTTCTGCCATAATATTTGTTTGTTTAATGATTAATGTTTAACTTTGTAGTCGCTAATTCAATTTATTTCATCGGCAAAATAACATAAAAAGGTTTATATAGCCAAATATTTGTTTGATAATTGTTGATTTAATATTGCAATTTAAGGTTTGACCCATGAATATAGATATTAAAGACATACATGTGGGGCAGGCTATTGACCACCGCCGCAACGAACTCGGTCTTTCCAAGTCCGAGCTTGGACGCAGGCTTGGCATACCCCAACAGCATATCAACCGCCTTCTGGAAAGGGAGACGATGGAGACCAAACGGCTTGTCAAGGCTTGCAAGGCGTTGGACTTTAATTTTTTCGCCTTATTCTGTCCGGTTAACCCTCAAATCTCCGCATACCTCGCAGCTGTGGCATTGGACGGAGGGGACGCCCATAATAACATCGGTGATAGCGGCCTTGCCGCCCAGCTTACCGCCGAACAGGCCAAGGTGGAAAACCTGAACGGGACTATCAAGCTGCTGAAGGAGCAGATAGACAGTCTGAATGCGCAAATTATCCGTCTGGACTCCAATCTGAAGGACAAGGACGCTATTATAGAACTATTAAAAGAGAAAAGACAATGATATAATAAGGTATAATGCAACTTTCTATATAATTCTATTAAGATACGGATAGAATTTAAGGCGCAAGAAACTTAGATCAATTCTGTTCTTACATGGGAATTTATAGTAAAAGTTGATTGGTGCATATAGGCAGTGAGATTACGAGAGCGTAAAAAGCCACTGACTATTATGATTTAGAATGTGCCACAAAGTAGGTTCTGCTATAGGCTCAAACTAAAGTCGTGTTAAACAAATATCCGCTTACTGTTGGCTTACACTTTTAGATTAAGTGTTTGTATTTCAACGCGGTATTAGTGAGGCGCAAGCAGCAATCGAAGAATAATCGATAAAAACTCTATAAACGGCGAGAGGCTACCTGCGGGCAGCCTCTCGTTTTTTTATGTGATGACGGATATTTAAATGAACAGGTTTACGTTTGCCTGGTCGGCGTGTTCCATATAGGTGGCAACACCACCGATGGTGACATTGTCGAGCAATTCTTCACGGGCAACGCCCATCACATCCATCGACATTTGGCAGGCAATAAATTCCACCCCGTTGTCAATGGCCTGCTGACGCAGGGCTTCCAGTGAATCGATATTTTTCTTTTTCATAATGTGGCGCATCATCTTGTCGCCCATACCCAGCATGCTCATCTTCGACAAATGCAGTTTCTTTGACGATGACGGCAGCATCATGCCGAACATTTTCCCGAAAATGTCCTTAGCCACGCTCGGCTTACGCTCTTTCTTTATCACATTCAAGCCCCAGAACGTAAAGAAAATCGACACTTTCTGCCCCGTTGCCGCCGCTCCGTTGGCAAGTACAAATGTAGCCAAAGCCTTGTCGAGGTCATCGCTGAACATTATCAGTGTTTTGCCTTTGCCGTCGCATGAAGTTGTAATCTGACATGCTTTAGGACCACCCTTTTCAATCACCACCGTGTAACGGCCTTTGTCTTCTACGTTTGAAATAAGCACGTTACCCGTCGTATTGCACCAAGCCTGAGCATCGCGCGCAAATCCGGCATCCGTGGAAGTGATTTCTATTCTCTCTCCCTCGGCAATTGCGTCAATAGCCTGTTTCACTTTCATAATCGGTCCGGGACAAGAAAGCCCGCAAGCGTCTATTTTTACTGTCTTGGTTTCTGTCGTCATTGCCTGAGTGTCCAAATTTTTAGGTTCATTGTACGGAAGTGCCGGTTTCCCTACGGGAGCATTGGCAGTGGCAAAAGTCTTGTATCCGCCTATCAGGTTGCGCACCGCTGTAAAGCCGTGTCCACGAAGAATTCGTTGTGCAAGATAGCCACGAAGTCCAACAGCACAGAACACAATGATTTCCTTGTCCTTCGGCAATTCCTGCATACGCTCGCGCAAATCGTCAAGCGGAATATTTATGGCACCCGGCAAAGAACCGAACGAGAATTCCTCGGCCGTACGGACATCCAGCAACATCTCTTGATTGCGATCCGTAGCCAGCAATTCCCTCCAGGTAATGGCCGGCATGGCACCGCTGATAATATTGCTTGCCACATATCCGGCAATGGCAATCGGGTCTTTCGCCGAGGAGAACGGCGGCGCGTAGGCATGTTCCAAGCGAATCAGGTCGTAAACGGTACCGCCCTGCTTGATAAGCAACGCTATCTGGTCGATACGCTTGTCAACACCGTCGTAACCCACACACTGCGCACCATAGAGTTTCCCGGTTTTCGGATGGAACACCAGCTTCACCGTAAGCGGCAAGGCATCTGGATAATATCCGGCATGTGAACCCGAATGCGTAACCGACACGGCATACTCCATACCCAACTGTTTCAATCGTTTCGCAGCAAGCCCGGTAGATGCAACCGTCATGTCAAACACTTTGGCAATAGCCGTACCAATCGCTCCTTCATACGCATATTTGTTGCCTTCCACCATATTGTCGGCAACGATACGTCCCTGCCGGTTGGCCGGATTCGCCAGATAGTTCAGCCACGGTTTGCCGGTGATGGGATGAGGAAATTCGATTGCGTCGCCTACGGCATAAATATCGGCTTCGGAAGTTTGCAAATAGTTGTCGACCCATATACCACCGGTTTCACCGATGCGGAGTCCGGCAGCCTTTGCCAATGTCGTTTCCGGACGGACACCAATGGAAAGAATCACCATATCGGCCACAATCGTTTCCCCCGATTTCAGCATGACGCGGATTTCATTTCCTTTACGCTCGAAAGCCGCCACAGCCTGCTCAAGGTAGAGAGAAACGCCTTTCTGTGTCAAATGCTGATGCAAATGGGCCGCAATGGAAAAATCAACCGGAGCCATCACATGATTGCCCATCTCGACCACCGAAACATTCACACCGGCGTGATGCAAATTTTCCGCCATTTCCAAACCGATAAAGCCAGCCCCTACGACAACGGCACGCTTTACATTCTTCGCCGTCAGATAGGTCTTTATTCGGTCGGTGTCATTCACGTTTCTCAGCGTAAAAATTCCTTCGGAATCAATTCCGGGCAGCGGCGGACGAACGGGCGACGCTCCGGGAGACAGCAAAAGCTTGTCGTATTTTTCCATATACTGACTTCCGTCCTTGCGACGAATTGTCACGGTATGCGCTTTCGGCTGTATCTCAATCACCTCATTTTCCACCCGTACGTCAATGTTAAAGCGCTTACCGAACGACTCCGGCGTCTGCACAAACAAGCGTTCGCGATCGGTAATTACTCCACCAATATAGTATGGCAAACCACAGTTTGCATACGAAATATACTTGCCACGCTCCAACATGACAATTTCTGCACCCTCATCCGCACGTCGGATTCTCGCTGCGGCTGTTGCCCCTCCGGCAACTCCTCCAATAATTATATGTTTCATTATTTATAGATATTTTCTTTTGTAAAATTATTCCATTGGAATATTTCATTGCAAAGGTAAAGACAAAAGTCCAAATCAACAAATTTCCAATGGAAAATTTTCACAGTAGAATACAAAATAAAATAGAATAAACCAACAAAAAATCTACCCTACTGACCCAAACGGAATAAAAAAGTGCCATATCGCGCTACGGCTGTACGATAAAGCACTCAATATGATTAAAATGCTTTGTTAAAATCCAAACCAATCCAACAAGTCCTCCTCCGCGGAATCATTATCATTGCCCAAAATCTTACGGACTTTGGCAAGTTTAATTGCCGCCAATATTTTCGACCCGTCAATCTTGAATTTTATCCGAATGTTTCCTTCAACAAAAACGATGTCATTTTTACGAACTTCTACGAAAGGAGCGGTTTCTCCTTCCTGTGTAAATACACGGGTATATTCTCCTTTTTCTTGAGTATACTGGTCTATCGCATGCGATTTGTTATCTTTTGAAAATGTAAAGTGTTTTATAGGACTATTATTGCCAACAAACAGGATTTCCATTCGGTCGCGAGTAACATTCGCCACAATTTTATGACTTCTATCGATTGGCGCTACATAGGTGCTGTCAGAACCCGTCAAGTATATATCTTCAGAAAAAATACCGCCATCCTCATCCAGTTCAGTAACTTGTGAAGTCGGCCATATCCTCTGATTATTTAACCAATTATAGAAAGACTCAGAAATGGGCAAAATAGAATAGCCCTTGTTTATCAGTTCATCGGAACGACCGACAGGAGTATTGTTTGCGTCCCTATAGTCATAGCACAGCAAGGTCATCGGCCCACATGCGAGATACTCGGGTTCTTGAGTAACTATAGTATCCTTTTTATACACTCCGTCAACAAA
>OBJE01001417.1_pt1 | contig 12584 bp, 5 predicted proteins | sample 1519681 | NCBI WGS metagenome assembly OBJE01 (sample SAMEA3888898, study PRJEB22519) | human gut metagenome | biome: human gut; feature: human-associated habitat; material: faeces | place: Denmark | collected 2011 | reverse complement strand
GGGGGGGGGGGGAAATCTCCTCGCACAGATCCGGAGCATCTATGTAACGATAGATGCAGCCGATGCAAGCATCCGGGAGATCCTCGAATCCATCGAGGCGCAGAGCGATCTGCGGTTCATCTATGCGGATGAAGTAAAACCGATCCTGACCAAGGTCGTAACGGTCAGGGAGAAAAACGTAAGCGCAAACCGGATTCTCGACCGGATCCTGCCCGACGTCGGCCTTCAGTATTCGGTCGGCGGCACGCAGGTCCGCATCTACCAGGCCGCCAGCGGTTCGCGCGACGTCGCCCAAACGGTCAGCGGCACGGTGATCTCCGGCACCGACAACTCCCCGCTGGCCGGCGTGATGATCTACGTCGAAGGAACGACGGCCGGCACGATCACCAACGGCGACGGCTCGTACACCTTCACCATTCCCGCCAAATCGAAATACGTGACCTTCTCGTACGTCGGTTTCGACACGAAGAAACTCCACGTCGAGGACACCGAGCTGTTCAAACTCGTATCGCTCGCCGAGCAGAGCAACGCGCTCGACGAAGTCGTGGTCATCGGCTACGGCACGCAGAAAAAGGAGTCGATGGTCGCTTCGATCACCTCCGTAAAACCCTCCGACCTGAATATCACCTCCAGTTCGCTGACCACGGCGTTCGCCGGCAACATCGCCGGCATGATCTCGCGCCAGACCTCGGGCGAACCCGGCTACGACAGCGCCTCGTTCTACATCCGCGGCATTTCGACCTTCGGGTCGAGCAACTCGCCGCTGATCATCCTCGACGGCGTGGAGGTGTTGAGCAACATGCTCAACAACATGCCTCCCGAGTCGATCGAGTCGTTCTCGGTGCTCAAGGACGCCCAGGCGACCTCGGTCTACGGTTCGCGCGGCGCCAACGGCGTCATCCTCATCAACACGAAAAACGGCCGCAACTCGGAGAAGATGAACGTCTCGGTCCGTCTGGAAAACACCTTCTCGATGCCCACGATGGTACAGCAGGTGGCCGACGGCGTGACCTACATGCAGCTCTACAACGAGGCCGTCTTCAACACCGCCAAGGAGACCGGAACGCTCCACGCCTACCAGCCGTTCTACTCGGCCGACAAGATCAACGGCACGAAGGCGGGGCTCAACAAGTACCTCTATCCGAACAACGACTGGTACGACCTGATGTTCAAGGATTTCTCGGTCAACCAGAACCTCAACCTCAACATCCGCGGCGGCGGCCGTAAGGTCAGCTACTTCCTCAACGCAGCGGTTTCGAACGAAAACGGCATCATCGCCGACATCGAGCAGAACCCCTACGACGTGAAGATGAACCACCAGAAATACATCTTCCAGAGCAACGTCAGCGCCAACATCACCAAGACGACGGTCGTCGGCATCAAGGTCAACGCCCAGCTGGAGTACAACACCCGCCCGATCGAGGACATCGGCAACCTGTTCTACTACTCGATGCGCGCCAATCCGGTGCGTTTCCCGGCCACGCTCCCGGCCGAGGAGGGCGACACGTTCGTGCGCTACGGCAACAACGCCTCGTGGGACACCGGCGCCACCGACCTCAACCCGCTGGCCAAGCTGTCCCGCGGCTACGGCAAGCGCTACTACTCCTACATGACGACGGCCTTCACGCTGGACCAGAACCTGGATTTCTTCACCAAGGGCTTGAGCGCCAACCTCACGGCGTCATTCTACAACTACACCTATTCGGCGACCTACCGCACGGCAACCCCCTATTATTTCAAGGTCGAGGACGGCAGTTCGCTCAACCCCGACGGCACGGCCAATCTCATCACCAACTCGATCGGCGACACGGGCACGACCTACCTGACCAGCACCGACGGCAACGGCGGCCACCGCCGCTACGCGCTGCAAGCCTCGCTGAACTACGCCCGCAAATTCGGCAAACACGACGTGGGAGCCATGTTCGTCTACCGCATGAACGAGAAGAAGAACAACATCGCCGGCACGAGCGAGGAGAACCTGCTGCCCTACCGCGAGCAGGGCATGGCAGGCCGCGTGACCTACGGATTCGACAACCGCTACCTGTTCGAGGCCAGCTTCGGCTACAACGGCTCGGAGAACTTCGCTCCCGGCAAACGCTGGGGTTTCTTCCCCTCGGCGGCGGCCGGCTGGGTGATCTCCAACGAGTCGTTCTGGGACGGCATCCGCAAGACGGTCAGCAACCTGAAGATCCGCGTATCGTACGGTCTGGCGGGCAACGACGCCTTGGGCGAGCGCTTCCCCTACCGCTCCATCGTGGCCATGGGCGAAGAATCGGGATTCTACTACAACTGGAACTCCCAGGGCAAAGGCCCGAAGATCACCACCTACGGCAACCCCAACGCGACGTGGGAGGAGGCCAAGAAACTCGACGTCGGTCTCGAACTGGGACTGTTCAACGCGCTGAACATCGAAGCCGCCTACTTCACCGAAGACCGTACGGGCATCTTCATGCGGCGCACCTCGCTGCCTTCGTCGACGGGCCTGCTGGGCGTTACGCCCTACGGCAATATCGGACGTGTGAAATCGCACGGCGTCGACCTTTCGGCCGTCTACAACAAGCAGTTCAACAAGGACTGGTCGCTGAGCCTGCGCGGCACGTTCACCTTCTCGCGCAACGAAGTGGTCGAGAAGGATGAAGGCGACCTGATGTACGACTACATGTCGGTCGTGGGACATCCGGTCAACGCCATCACCGGCGTGCTGGTCGCCGACGGGCTGTTCACCTCGCAGGAGGAGATCGACAACTCGCCCAAACAGCGGTTCGGCAACTACACGGTCGGCGACATCAAGTACCGCGACCTGAACGGCGACGGCATCGTCGACGGCAACGACGTGACGACGGCCGGCAGCCCGACCGTTCCCGAAATCCAGTACGGCATCGGCGCGACGGTGAAGTGGCGCAGGCTCGACTTCTCGTTCATGTTCCAGGGCGCATCCAACGTATCGCTGCGGATGTACAACATGCACCCGTTCTGCGACGCCTCGCACTTCGGCTACGGCATCACGCAGTACATCGCCGACAACCACTGGTCGGAGGACAACAACCGCGCCGACGCGGCCTATCCGCGCCTGACCTCGCAGTTAAGCTCCAACAACACCCAGAGTTCGACCTTCTACATCCACGACGCCAAATACCTGCGCCTGAAAACCGTGGAGCTGGGCTACACCATCAAGAAACTCCGCGTCTACCTGTCGGGCAACAACCTCTTCGTCATCTCCCCGTTCGACTACTGGGACCCCGAAAAGGGCGGCGGCCACGGCCTGTCCTACCCGTTGCAGCGGACGGCGAAAATCGGCGTTCAATACCAATTCTAATCCAAAAGAAGATACCGTTATGAAAAAAATAGCAATGGCGTTAGCCCTCCTTCTCGCGGCCGCATCCTGCGATTTCCTGGATGTCGTTCCCGAGGGCAGTCCCACGCAGGACGACATCTACAAGACCCAGGCCCAGGCCGAAAAGATGCTCTTCATGGTCTACGACAAGTGCCCCGACCTGTTCCATGCGCAGGCCATGCCCGACCTGAGCGGCGGCGACGACCTGATTTCGAGTTACTACGGATCGGTGCGTTATTTCTCGTGGAAGAGCCTCGTATACGCCACCTCGCAGGAGTCCCCGACGAACACCTACTTCAACATGTGGGGAACGACCTCGGGACTTCCGACGGGCAACTACTCGTACAACATCTACGAAGGCATCCGTTATGCCTACAACTTCCTGAACAACATAGGTTCTGTTCCCGACATCTCGGAGGCCAACCTGCGCTACTGGTCGGGCGAGGCGCACTTCCTGATCGCCCACCTGCACCAGATCCTGCTGGAGTACTACGGTCCGATCGTACTGGCCCGGGAGGAGATCGACCTGAATGCGCCGGCCAGCAGCGTGAACGTGCCGCGCAGCACCTACGACGAGTGCGTCAATTTCATCGAGGAGGAGTTCCGCAAGGCCGCCGACATGCTGCCCGACTACTGGGGTCCCATCGCGTACGGCCGCGCCATCAAGGCCACGGCGCTGGCCTACCGCGCCCGCCTGCTGCTCTACGCCGCATCGCCGCTGGTGAACGGCAATTCGGAATTCTACGCCGATTTCGTCAACAAGGACGGCACGCACCTGATCAACCAGACCTACGACGCCGAGAAGTGGAAACGCGCGATGGACGCCGCCAAGGAGGCTATCGACTGCGTGGAGGCTTCGAAGGAAACGGGAGCCTACACGATGGACGACCGCCAACTGGGCCTCTCCGTGTCGAAAAGCACCAGCACGACCGACCCGTTCGAACTGGGGCGCGCCAACTACACCTACATCTTCACCGGCGACGGCAACGCGACACAGTTCTTGAACCAGAACGAGTACCTGATGAGCTTGAACAAGTCAGGCTCGATCACCTACACGCAGAAGCAGTTCGGCTGCCACCTGGCCAACAACTACACGAAGGTGTCGGGCGCCTACCGCGGCTATTTGTGCCCGACGTTCGAGGCCGTCCAGATGTATTACACCCGGAACGGACTTCCGTGGGAGGACGACCCCGAGACGAAGGACATCGACCCGCTGGCCTACAACAAGGCGGCCGGGACGGTCGAGATGCACCTCCACAAGGAGCCGCGCTTCTATGCGTCGGTGGGTTATGACCGGGGCACGTACCGCTTCAACGGCGGCAAAATGACCATCAAGGCGCACAAGGGCGAGCCGCAGGGCTTCACCGGCAGCTACGACAACGAATACCAGTCCTACAACGGTTATTTCTGCCAGAAATGGGTCAACAAACAGTCGAAGATGACGCTCAACTCAAGCGGAAACTACTCCGTCAGCACCTACATGAGCTACGTCTTCCCCTACATGCGCATCGCCGAGCTATACTTAAGCTACGCCGAAGCCGACTTCGAGTACGACGGCACGTTGAGCGACTACGGCTACGAGTGCCTGAACAAGATCCGCTCGCGCTGCGGCCTTCCGACGTTCCAGGATTCGTGGAGCAGGGCCGGCGGCATCCCCTCGGGCCAGAAGCTGCGCGACATCATCCGCCGCGAACGTTCGATTGAATTCATGCTGGAAGGACGCCGTTTCCACGACATCCGCCGCTGGAAGATCGCCGAAGAGTGCCTGCGCCCCATCCCGAAGGCCTGGAACATCGAGGGCGACACGCCCGAGAAGTTCTACAAGCTGGTCGACATGAAGGAGAACGACACGCGCATCTTCACCACGCCGAAACACTACTGGCTGGCGATCCCCAACTCGCAGCTCAACATCAACGGCCAGCTGGTTCAGAATCCGGGTTATTAACCATTAGCGAAAAGAAACGACCATGAAAAAGCTATTTTTAGCGCTCGCGCTGTCGGCGGCAGCCTGCCTGGCCGGGTGCTCCGACAACGAAGAGATCGGATACGACATCGGCTCGAAAGTGCTGATCCCGAAAAACGGCCTGCAACAGGTCGCCCTGACGGCCGATGCCGCAGCGGTCGACTACGAGGTGTGGATCTACCGGAGCGGCTACAACGAAGGCGGTTCGACGGCCGCACTCTCGGTCGACGCCGAAGCGCTGGCCGCCTACAACAAGGCCAACGGTACGGCTTACGTGCTGATGCCCGAAGCCTGCTACGACCTCCCGACCGCCGCCGTGCGGCTCGACAACAACGCCCACACCGCGAAGATCGGCATTCGGATCGACGTCTCGGCGATCACGGCGGACAGTCGCTGCGTGCTGCCCGTTTCGGTCGGCAGTCCCGACACGGAGGTGAACGCGGCGGCCGCCACGGCGCTGATCTTCCCGGTCCGCCCCGCGACGGAGAAGCCTGAAAACGCCCAATGACCCGGCCGGATCAATCAACTGAAAAATTAACCACATAACCTTCCTAATATGAAAAAAGGTTTTTTATCGTTTTTTCTGTTCACGGCTTTCGCCCTGGCGCTCTGCCCGTCGTGCAAAGACGACGAGACGGCCGAATGGAAAAACGTCGCGTTCTCGGTAGCGTCCAACCTCGCCCCCGAAAACGGGACCATCCCCTACGAAGGGAGCACGGTCGTGTTCACCGTAACGACCGACGGCAAATGGACCTATGCGATAGACCAGAGCAAGACCGACTGGTTCACCCACCCCACTGTCGACGGCATGACGCTGGCGATTCTGATTCCGGAAAACACCGTGAGCAGGGAGCGCTCCGGCGTGGTCCGGTTCATCTCGGTCTCGGACCCCACGCTGGTCGAGGAGTTCACCATCACGCAGGAACCCGGACCTGTGCCGCCCGAAGCGCCGAAAGCCGACCTGCTCGACGTTGTCTTCCACGCCGACGGCACGGCCGAGGACGTATCGCCGCTCAAGAACGAGGTGCTCTCCTACCCCGGCACGGCGCTGACCTGCTATTACCACGACGTCTACAAGCGCATCGTGACCAACTACACGCACACCCCGGGGCAGGGTTCCCGCAAGGATTCCTATTACCGAGTGGACTACTACACGAACGAGACGTTCAAGCAGGGTCTGGACGACGGCCACACGCTGGAGGTCGTCCTGCGTTCGAACCGCAACGACGGCACGAAGGAGTACAAGCCCTTCTCGGCGCATGAAGCCGGCGGCACGGGTTTCCTGATCTGCAAGGAGGGCCAGGGAGGCCATCCGGCCTGCATCACGTTCCTGCCCAATGTGAGCACCACGGGCAAAAGCACGTGGCGCTGGGCGCAGAGCGACGTGACGCCCGAACCGGGCCGCTACTACCACGTCGTGGGCGTCTGGGACAAAACCGCCGAGAAAGCCTATATCTACGTGGACGGCCAACTCAAGGGCACGGCCGACGCTCCGGGCGAACTGATCCACGCCAAGGACGGCGCACGGTGGTTCGCGCTGGGCGGCGACTCGGCCGTAGGCTCGATGGGCAACGCATGGAACGGCGAAGTGGTTCTGGCCCGCGTCTTCGACGACGCGCTGACCGGGGACCAGATCGCCCTGCTCTACCAGGATGCGGCGTTCGCCGGCCAGACGCCCGTGGAATTCGCACTCTCGAACCTCACCTACCTGACCAGGTGCGAGATCGGCGCAGGCTACACCTATCCGGTCTACGGCAACGGTTTCGCAGCCGGCGACAAGGTGAAGTTCACCTCGGCGGCCGACGTGACCGCAGCGTTCACGGCCGACGCCGCATTCACCGAAGCCTCCGGCGACAATACCCTTCAGTCGCTGGCAGTGACCCTCCCCGCGGGGATTCCCGCCGGAACGGGCCGGTATTTCATGGCGCTCGTCCGCAACGGCAGCCAATACCCGCTCGGCACGGTCGAATTCACCGTCTGCGACAATCCCTCCGTCTCGATGCCCCGGATCATCGCGCACCGCGGCCAGCATCAGGACGGCGTGGAGAATTCGACCGAGAATTCGATCGCTGCCCTGACCAACGCCCAGAAACTGGGCATCCACGGCGCCGAGTTCGACGTCTGGATCACCGCCGACGACGTGCCGGTGATCAACCACAACGCGACGGTGGCAGGCAGCGACCTGCGGATCGAAGAGAGCGCCTATGCACAGATCAGGGACCTCACGCTGGCCAACGGCGAAAAACTGCCGACGCTTGACGCCTATCTGGAGCAGGGCGCCAAGGACGCTTCGATGAAACTGATCTGCGAAATCAAGACCCACAGTTCGGCTGCAAGCAACACGCGGGCCGTCAACGCCGTCGTGGCCGCCGTCAAGGCGAAGTCGATGGAGACGCGGGTCGATTACATCGCCTTCGACTACGAGGTCTGCAAGCAGCTCCGGGCGGCCATGCCCGCGGCCGGCGTACAGTATCTGGGCGGCGACAAGGCTCCGGCCGAAGTCGCGGCGGACAAGCTCTCGGGCATCGACTACCAGTATTCGACCGTGCTTTCGAAAAAACCCGAGTGGGTGACGGAAGCCCACGCCGGCGGAATCGAGGTCAACGCCTGGACGGTCAATTCGACGGCCGACATGATGGCCTGCATCGCGCTGGGTGTCGACTACATCACCACCGACAACCCCGCCACGCTGAAAAAACTGCTGGAGACACCGTTCGTCACGGCCCCGAAATAACCGCGGAGGCTCCGTTTCGGATTTCTGGATTCGCAGGCCGGACGATTGTCCGGCCTGCGTTCTTTGCGGAATCCGCGTTTTTTTATTAGTTTTATACCCGAAATCAACCTTATACGACAACCCTGCAATGAAGAAACTTTTGGTATTGGCATGGGCCGGCGCTGCACTGCTGTCCGGCGGCATGCTCCGGGCGGAAAACATCCTGCTCTCGACCCGGAATTCCTCGCTGCTGCTGACGGCAGAAAAAGGCAAAACCCCTCTGTTCCAGTATTTCGGAGCGCGCGTCGCCTCGCCCGACGACATCCTCGCCAGCGGAGCGGCGTTCGGCGATGCGGCCTACCCGCAGTTCGGCGCCCAGTGTTACCGCGAGGTAGCCATTCAGGCGACGCACGGCGACGGTTCGATGTCGCTCGAACTGGCGGTCGAGTCGGTGTCGCGCGACCGCAGGAACGGCTCCGAAACCACCGCCATCGCCATGAAGGACAAGCACTACCCGTTTTTCGTGACGCTCTTCTACAAGACCTACGACGACTGCGAGGTGATCGAGACGTGGACCGAGATCAGCCACACGGAGAAGAAACCCGTGACGCTCTACCGGTTCGCATCGGCCTACATGCCCGTCCGCCGGGGCGACACGTGGCTGACGCATTTCCACGGCACATGGGGCGCGGAGTGCTACCTCCACGAAGAGCCGCTGACCGACGGCATGAAGGTGCTCAAGAACAAGGACGGCGTGCGCAACACGCAGCGCGACAACCCCTCGCTGATGATCTCGCTCGACGGACGCCCCCGGGAGTTGACGGGCCGCGTCATCGGCGGCACGCTGGCCTGGGCCGGCAACTACCGCATCGCCCTGGACAACGACAACACCCACACCACGCACCTCTTCGCGGGCATCAACGAGGAGCAGTCGCAATACACGCTGCAACCCCGCGAGGTCTTCACGACCCCGGTATTCGCCTTCACGTTCAGCGACGAGGGCAAGAGCGGCGTGAGCCGCAACATCCACCGATGGGCGCGCCTCCACCGGCTCAACCACGGAACCGAGCTTCGCGACGTGCTGCTCAACTCGTGGGAGGGCGTCTATTTCAAGGTCAACCAGGAGGGCATGGACCGGATGATGGCCGACCTGGCGGACCTGGGCGGCGAACTGTTCGTGATGGACGACGGCTGGTTCGGCGACAAATACCCGCGCAACAACGGCGAGACTAGTCTCGGAGACTGGACGGTCTGCCGCGAGAAACTGCCGCAGGGCATCGAAGGACTGACCGAGTCGGCCCGCAAACACGGCGTGAAGTTCGGCATCTGGATCGAACCCGAGATGACCAACACCCGGAGCGAACTCTATGAGAAGCATCCCGACTGGGTGATCCAGCAGCCCTACCGCGAAAACCGCAAGGGCCGCGGCGGCACGCAGCAGGTGCTCGATCTGTCGAACCCCGCGGTGCAGGAGTTCGTCTTCGGCGTGGTCGACCGTCTGATGACCGCGCATCCCGACATCGCCTACATCAAGTGGGACGACAACATGACGCTCTACAACTACGGCTCGACCTTCCTGCCGGCCGACCGGCAATCGCACCTCTACATCGAGTACCACCGCGGCATGGACAAGGTGCTGCGGCGCATCCGGGAGAAATATCCCCGTCTGGTGATGCAGTCGTGCGCCAGCGGCGGCGGACGGGTCAACTATGGCGTCCTGCCCTACTACGATGAATTCTGGACCTCGGACAACACCGACGCCCTGCAACGCATCTACATGCAGTGGGGCGTGTCGAACTTCTATCCCGCCGTGGCGATGGCTTCGCACGTGAGCGCCTCGCCCAACCACCAGACGGGCCGCAACGTTCCGCTCAAACTGCGCTTCGACGTGGCCATGTCGGGACGCCTGGGGCCGGAGCTGCAACCCTCAAAGATGACCGGCAAAGAGAAGGAGTTCGCCCGCAGGGCGATCGCCGACTACAAGGAGATCCGCCCCATCGTGCAGCAGGGCGACCTCTACCGGCTGATCTCGCCCTACGACAAGACAGGCTATGCATCGCTGATGTACGTCACACCCGAAAAGGACTGCGCCGTCTGGTTCGTCTACAAGCTGGAGCACTTCCTCAACATGCCGTCGCCGGCCTTCCGCATGGCGGGTCTCGACCCCGGCAAACGCTACCGGATCACCGAGCTGAACGTCGACGGGAAGCCGGTCCCGCAGGACGGCAAGACCTTCAGCGGCGCGTTCCTGATGGAGAACGGACTCGAATTCACGGTGGGCAAGGAATATGCGAGCCGCGTACTCGAACTCAAAGCGGTGGAGTAATCATCGGTCAGAAACGGCTGTCCGAAATCCGGACCGCCCGACAAATCCCCGAAACGACGCCCGGTCCCGGGAGGTTCGTTTCGGGGATTCCGCATCTCTTTTCGCTCTTTTCCCTGCATATCCGCCGTTTCATCCGCCTCGCCGCAATTCCGGCTGCGGCGTTCTCTACACACATAGGTTTTAACAAGGCATCCTGTCATTTAATTATGAATTATGAATTATGAATTATGAATTTTAGTTAACTTTGCGGATCGTAACGACTAAACATAACATATCGCCATGTACAGAACCCATACCTGCGGCTGCCTCCGGGCCTGCAACGTCAACCAAACCGTCACCCTGGCCGGATGGGTGCAGAAAGTGAGGAACCTCGGCGCCATGACCTTCATCGACTTGAGGGACCGCTACGGCATCACCCAGATCGTCGTCGAGGAACACTCCCCCGCCGAGGCGCGCGAAACGGTCTGCCGCGTGGGCCGCGAATGGGTCATCCAGGTCGTCGGCAAAGTCGTCGAGCGGCAGTCGAAAAACCCCAAAATGCCGACGGGCGACATCGAGGTCACGGCCGAGAAGGTGGCCATCCTGCACGAAGCCGAAGTGCCCCCCTTCACCATCGAGGAGGTCTCGGACGGCGGCGACGACCTGCGCATGAAGTACCGCTACCTCGACCTGCGGCGTCCGCCCCTGCAACGCAACATGATTCTGCGCCACAAGATGGCCCAGGAGATCCGCCGCTTCCTCTCCGACGAGGGATTCCTCGAGATCGAAACCCCCTGCCTGGTGGGTTCGACCCCCGAAGGAGCGCGCGACTTCGTCGTGCCGAGCCGCATGTCGCCCAACCAGTTCTACGCCCTGCCCCAATCGCCGCAGACGCTCAAGCAGCTGCTGATGGTCGCCGGCTACGACAAGTATTTCCAGATCGTGCGCTGCTTCCGCGACGAAGACCTGCGCGCCGACCGCCAGCCCGAGTTCACACAGATCGACTGCGAGATGTCGTTCGTCGAGCAGGAGGACGTGCTCGAAATCTTCGAGCGCTGGGCCAAGCACATGTTCAGGCACGTGATGGGAATCGAGCTGACCGAGCCGCTGCGCCGCATGCCGTGGATCGAGGCGATGGAGAAATACGGCTCGGACAAACCCGACCTGCGCTTCGGCATGGAGTTCGCGGAGATCACCGACCTCGCCAAGGGGCACGGCTTCAGCGTATTCGACGAGGCCGAATACATCACCGGATTCGCCGCCACGGGCTGCGCCGCGTACACCCGCAAGCAGATCGACTCGCTGACGGAGTTCGTCAAGCGGCAGCAGATCGGCGCCAAGGGTCTCGTCTGGATTCGCGTCGCGGAGGACGGCGTGAAGTCGTCGATCGACAAGTTCTACTCCCCCGAGGAGGTGCGCGCCATGGCCGAGCGCTGCGGCGCTGTGGCCGGGGACATGGTCTTCATCCTCTGCGGCAAGAAGTTCAAGACGCTGACGCAGCTGTGCGCCCTGCGCCTCGAAGTGGCCCAGCAGTTGGGCCTGCGCGACCCGCAGCAGTTCGCCCCGCTGTGGGTGGTGGACTTCCCGCTGTTCGAGTGGGACGACGAAACGCAGCGTTACTACGCCGTACACCACCCCTTCACCTCGCCCAAACTCGAGGATGTGCAATACCTCGACAGCGACCCGGGCCGCGTGCGCGCCAACGCCTACGACTTCGTCTGCAACGGCACGGAGATCGGCGGCGGTTCGATCCGTATCCACGACTCGAAGTTGCAGGAGAAGATGTTCGAACTGCTGGGCTTCACGCCCGAGGAGGCGCAGAAGCGCTTCGGCTTCCTGATGAACGCCTTCAAATACGGCGCGCCCCCTCACGGCGGCCTGGCATTCGGTTTCGACCGTCTGTGCTCGCTGTTCGGCGGCTCGGAGTCGATCCGCGACTACATCGCCTTCCCGAAGAACAACGCCGGCCGCGACGTGATGCTCGACGCCCCGGGCTACATCGACCAGACGCAGCTCGACGAACTGTATCTGGAACTGAAAAAACCGGAAGAGTAACTAACATACACTAATTTAATTCATTAACTTGCAGAAAACTACACAAGCGAGGTCGAAGCATATGCTCCGACCTCGCTTGTGTAAATAACGACAATCAAAAACATCGTAATAAAGCAAAATTATAATTTCATAATTAGCTCATAATTATATTCTTCAATGCTTGTATAATAATATTACCCTTTTCAATAGTAGTATCTTGATTATAAATTATACT
>OBJE01001410.1_pt1 | contig 12648 bp, 10 predicted proteins | sample 1519681 | NCBI WGS metagenome assembly OBJE01 (sample SAMEA3888898, study PRJEB22519) | human gut metagenome | biome: human gut; feature: human-associated habitat; material: faeces | place: Denmark | collected 2011 | reverse complement strand
GCAAAGATATGAAGAAGTAGAATTAAAGAAAAGACGGCATCGCCGAGACGCTTACACTATTTGATGAAGAAATGATGAGAGATAACCATTTTAAATGGATCTCTCATTTTGTATTGTTTTGATTATCTATATATTACCTGATATAGGATGAGACTATGAGACTAAAATATTTTTTTTATTTCTGAATAGGGGCGGGATAATAAAGAAAAATCCCGTTTTGCGATGTGATAAAGTGCTATATCGCTCCATGCAAGCACTATATTTTTTCTATTGGAGGGAATTATTATATCTTTGATTATTAGATGTATATATGTTTTTTGATATCCGGGAATACTATATTTTAATTATAATCCGAAATGATGCTTGCTATTCCTCACTACATTTGCCATACGATTATTAACTAATTCATTTATATCATGAAGAACATGAAAATATTAACTACGACAGTACTCTGTCTGTTACTCTCTTTTTTTATGGGTACAACGGCAATGGCAGAAAGTATTACTTCTCCTGACGGACAATTAAAGCTTGACTTTTCGGTCAATACTCAAGGGGAGCCAGTGTACGAACTTTCTTATAAAGGAAAGGAAGTGATAAAACCATCAAAATTGGGACTTGAATTGAAGAACGATCCGGGACTAATGGGTGGATTTGCATGTATTGATGCAAAAACTTCCACTTTCGACGAAACGTGGGAACCGGTGTGGGGAGAGGTTAAATCCATTCGTAATCACTATAATGAAATGGCTGTCACACTGAATCAGAAAGTGCAAAACCGGAATATAATCATCCGTTTTCGTCTTTATAATGATGGATTGGGCTTCCGCTATGAATTTCCACAGCAGGAAAATCTGAACTATTTTGTTATTAAAGAAGAGCATTCGCAGTTTGCTATGACAGGTGACCATACTGCATTTTGGATTCCGGGAGACTATGATACCCAAGAGTATGATTATACAGAATCCAAACTTACGGAAATCCGGGGGCTGATGAAGGGAGCTATTACTGACAATGCTTCTCAAACTTCTTTTTCACCGACAGGTGTGCAAACATCTTTGCAAATGAAGACCGCTGATGGGCTGTATATTAACCTGCACGAAGCCGCTTTAGTGGACTACTCCTGCATGCACCTGAATCTGGATGACAAGAATCTGATTTTTGAATCATGGTTGACACCGGATGCAATGGGGGATAAAGGCTATATGCAGACACCTTGCCAGTCTCCGTGGCGTACTGTGATTGTGAGCGATGATGCACGCGATATTCTGGCTTCCAAACTGACCTTGAATTTGAATGAGCCATGTGCTTACCAAGATGTTTCATGGATTAAACCTGTAAAGTATATCGGTGTTTGGTGGGAAATGATCACCGGAAAGAGTAGTTGGGCATATACGGATGATGTTTATTCCGTGAAACTCGGACTGACAGATTATTCAAAGACAAGGCCCAACGGACGTCATGCAGCCAACAATGATAAAGTAAAACGTTATATTGACTTTGCGGCCCGGCATGGTTTCGATCAGGTACTGATAGAAGGCTGGAACGAAGGCTGGGAAGACTGGTTTGGCAAATCCAAAGATTATGTATTTGATTTTGTCACTCCCTATCCGGATTTTGATGTGAAGATGCTGAATGCGTATGCCAAAGAGAAAGGTGTGAAACTGATGATGCATCATGAAACATCTGCTTCCGTTCGTAATTATGAGCGACATTTGGATACAGCCTACCAATTTATGGCTGACAACGGATACAATGCTGTAAAAAGCGGTTATGTGGGTAATATCATCCCTCGGGGCGAACATCATTACGGACAATGGATGAATAACCATTATTTATATGCTGTGACAAAAGCTGCCGATTATAAGATCTGTGTGAATGCACATGAAGCCGTACGTCCTACCGGATTGTGTCGTACTTATCCTAACCTGATTGGTAATGAATCGGCACGTGGAACGGAATATGAAGCTTTTGCCGGTAACAAACCCTTTCATACTACTTTGCTTCCATTTACTCGTCTGATAGGTGGTCCGATGGATTATACACCGGGTATCTTCGATACAAGAATTTCTTTTCTGGAAGGGGATCATAGCGTTGTACGTACTACTTTGGCAAAACAACTGGCGCTTTACGTTACCATGTACAGCCCTTTGCAGATGGCTGCTGACCTGCCTGAGAGTTATGAGCGCCATCCGGACGCCTTTCAGTTCATTAAAGATGTAGCTTTGGACTGGGATGACAGCAAATATCTGGAAGCTGAACCGGGCGATTATATAACAGTAGCCCGCAAAGCGAAAAGAACCAATAACTGGTTTGTTGGTGGTATTACTGATGAAAATGCACGTACGGCTGCGTTTACCCTTGATTTTCTGGAGCCGGGTAAACAATACGTCGCTACCCTTTATGCCGACGGAAAAGATGCTGATTATGAAAAGAATCCGACTTCCTATCAGATAAAGAAGGGGATTGTAACAAATAAAACGAAGATATCTGCCCAATTGGCACGTAGCGGCGGTTTTGCATTGAGTCTCATCGAGGCGAGTCCATCCGATCGGAAATCAATTAAGAAATGGAAATGAGTCGCAGCTAAAACGATTGTTCATCTTCCTGTGTGTTTTTAATAAAAATTAGAGGTCCTCCGCAAAGAAAATTAAAACTTTGCGGAGTGCTTTTTTTATCGGATGGATTCTTTTTTGTATTTTTGCGCCATCTTTTTTTTAACATTATCAATTAAAGAGAACAACATGGGAGGTTTTTTCGGAACAGTCTCGAAATCAAGTTGCGTGACTGATTTATTCTATGGTACAGATTATAACTCACATCTGGGTACAAAGCGGGGCGGACTCGCGACTTATAGTCAGGAGAAAGGATTCATTCGCTCCATTCACAATCTGGAAAGTACGTATTTCCGATCCAAGTTTGAAGGAGAGCTTGACAAATTCAAAGGCAATGCCGGAATCGGTATTATCAGCGACACAGACGCACAACCTATCATTATCAATTCTCACCTCGGGCGCTTCGCCATCGTTACAGTCGCTAAAATAGCAAATATCCAGGAACTGGAAGAAGAACTTCTCAATCAAAATATGCACTTCGCCGAACTAAGTTCGAGCAATACCAATCAGACGGAACTTATCGCACTACTTATTATACAAGGAAGAACTTTCACTGAAGGTATCGAAAATGTATTCAAGCACATCAAGGGTTCTTGCTCGATGCTGATTCTTACGGAGGATGGCAGTGTTATTGCCGCCCGGGACAAATGGGGACGTACTCCGGTAGTGATTGGAAAGAAAGAAGATGCGTATGCTGCAACCAGTGAGTCATCCAGCTTTCCAAATCTGGATTATGAGATCGAAAGATACTTGGGACCGGGAGAAATAGTACGCATGTATGCCGACCGTATCGAGCAGCTTCGCCAGCCGAATGAAGAAATGCAGATTTGTTCTTTCTTGTGGGTATATTATGGTTTCCCGACTTCTTGTTATGAGGGTAAAAATGTAGAAGAAGTCCGCTTTACCAGTGGAATGAAGATGGGACAGAAGGATGAATCAGAAGTAGATTGTGTTTGTGGTATCCCCGATTCGGGAGTGGGCATGGCATTGGGATATGCCGAAGGCAAAGGGGTTCCTTACCATCGTGCCATTTCAAAATATACACCGACATGGCCTCGTAGCTTCACACCGAGTAATCAGGAAATGCGTTCGTTGGTTGCAAAGATGAAGTTAATTCCGAATCGTGCAATGCTTCAGGGAAAGCGTCTGTTGTTCTGTGATGATTCAATCGTACGTGGAACACAGTTGCGTGATAATGTGAAGATTCTGTACGATTATGGAGCAAAAGAGGTGCATATGCGTATCGCCTGTCCTCCGTTGATCTACGCCTGTCCGTTTGTGGGTTTCTCTGCTTCAAAGAATGCTTTGGAATTAATTACCCGCCGCATCATTAAGGAATTGGAAGGCGATGAAAATAAGAATCTGGAAAAATATGCTACTACAGGTTCGCCTGAATATGAAAAGATGGTTGACATCATAGCCGAGCGTTTCGGACTGTCTTCATTGAAATTCAATACACTTGAAACATTGATTGAAGCCATCGGATTGCCGAAATGTAAGGTTTGTACGCATTGTTTTGATGGCAGCAGTCACTTTTAAAGAAGAAATGGCAGAGAATTAAAATTCTGAAGTGAAGTGTGAAATATAAGCAATAAGTAATATACTGAGAAAAAAGAGCCGTGAATTGTTTGTCAATTCACGGCTCTTTTTTTACCTTTACGGCACTATAAACTATCAAAATGTAAATTGTAAATCATTAAATCGTAAATAGATATGACTTTAGTAGACAGATTTTTGAAGTATGTAAGCTTTGATACACAGTCGGATGAATCGACCGGGCTTACTCCCAGTACTCCAAAACAGATGGTATTCGCCGAATATCTGAAGACGGAACTGGAATCTTTGGGATTGGAAGATATTACATTGGATGAACATGGCTATCTTTTTGCCACGCTTCCTGCCAATATAGATAAGGAAGTACCCACTATCGGGTTCATTGCTCATATGGACACAAGTCCGGATATGACCGGGAAAGATGTTTCTCCACGTATTGTAAAAGACTATGATGGTTCGGATATAGTGCTTTGTGCAGAGGAAAATATAATCCTTTCTCCTGCACAATTTCCGGAACTGCGCGATCATAAAGGGGAGGATCTGATTGTAACAAACGGAAAAACTTTGCTTGGTGCGGATGATAAGGCGGGGATTGCCGAAATTGTATCAGCAATAGCTTATCTCAAAGAACACCCTGAAATCAAACACGGAAAGATTCGTATCGGATTCAATCCGGATGAGGAAATCGGTGAAGGTGCCCATAAGTTTGATGTAGAGAAGTTTGGCTGTGAATGGGCGTATACCATGGATGGTGGTGAAGTGGGAGAGTTGGAATTTGAAAACTTTAATGCTGCCGCTGCAAAGATTACTTTTAAAGGACGTAACGTACATCCGGGATATGCAAAGAATAAGATGATAAACTCGATTCGTGTCGCTAATCAGTTTATTGCGATGCTGCCCTCTATGGAAACTCCGGAACAGACCGAAGGTTATGAAGGATTCTATCATCTGATCGGTATTCAGGGAGATGTGGAACAAAGTACAGTATCCTACATTATCCGTGATCATGACCGTGCTAAATTTGAGGAACGCAAGGAAGAAATGAAACGTTTGGTTGCCCTGATCAATGCCGAATATGGAGAAGGTACAGCTGCATTGGAGTTACGTGACCAATATTATAATATGCGCGAAAAGATAGAACCGGTGATGCATATCATCGACACAGCTTTCTCTGCAATGGAAGCAGTAGGTGTGAAGCCGAATGTAAGGCCGATTCGTGGAGGTACGGATGGAGCACAGCTTTCATTTAAAGGTTTGCCTTGTCCGAATATCTTTGCAGGTGGTCTCAACTTCCATGGGCGTTATGAATTTATTCCTATCCCCAATATGGAGAAGGCGATGAATGTCATTGTGAAGATTGCAGAACTGGTAGCCTCCAAGTGATTATATTTCACGAATATCAATGTTCAATATTACTTAAAACTTAATACATAAAAAATGAAAACCACTCCGTTTACAGAGAAACACATTGCATTAGGTGCTAAAATGCATGAATTTGCAGGTTATAATATGCCCATCGAGTACTCTGGAATTATTGATGAACATCTGACTGTCTGCAATGCAGTCGGTGTATTTGATGTATCCCATATGGGGGAATTTTGGGTAAAAGGTCCGCAAGCGTTATCCTTTCTTCAGAAGGTGACTTCCAATAATGTGGCGGCACTTGTTCCCGGAAAAATACAATATACCTGTTTCCCTAATGAAGAAGGGGGGATTGTAGACGATTTGCTTGTGTATTGCTATGAGCCGGAAAAATATCTGTTGGTAGTGAATGCAGCCAATATAGAGAAAGACTGGAATTGGTGTGTTTCCCATAATACGGAAGGGGTGGAATTGGAAAATTCTTCTGATAACATGGCACAGCTTGCCGTTCAAGGTCCGAAGGCTGTTCTTGCTTTGCAAAAACTGACAGATATTGATTTGTCAGCTATTCCTTATTATTCGTTTACCGTTGGTAAGTTTGCGGGAAAGGAGAATGTGATTATTTCCAATACCGGATATACTGGTGCCGGAGGTTTTGAACTTTATTTCTATCCCGATGCTGCAGAAACGATGTGGAAAGCGGTGTTTGAGGCGGGAGAGGAGTTCGGGATAAAGCCGGTAGGACTGGGTGCTCGTGATACGCTTCGTCTGGAGATGGGGTTTTGTCTTTATGGCAATGACTTGGATGATAAAACTTCACCGATCGAAGCAGGATTAGGCTGGATTACTAAGTTTGTGGAAGGCAAAGAGTTTATCAACCGTCCGATGCTGGAAAAACAGAAGGCAGAAGGAACTACCCGTAAATTGGTTGGATTTGAAATGATCGACCGGGGAATTCCTCGTCATGGCTATGGACTGGTGGATGCAGAAGGAGAGAGTATAGGAGTGGTGACTTCCGGAACGATGTCTCCTACTCGTAAGATTGGTATTGGTATGGGGTATGTGAAACCGGAATATGCTAAAGTAGGTACGGAGATCTGTATTGATATGCGCGGACGTAAACTGAAGGCAATAGTGGTGAAACCACCTTTTAGAAAATAAAGGGGATGTCAAAACTCTCCTCTCAATAAAATTACCCTCGCTACAATTATCTGAACTGCACTCCTAAAGTTTTGTGTCCAACTTTTGGGGTGCAGTTCAATCTGTGGCAAGGGTAATTTTTCATTTATAAGGGTTTTGATTACCCTCTTGTATTATTTATTTTGGATATCGGATAAAACTTTAAATGGATGTAAAAGTGAGAAGTGAAATGATTGTGGTAGTATAATTCTTTTTAATATTAACTTCTTTTCATCTAATTGATAGTATGGATTAAAGACAGTTTCTTAATTTTGAAAGATTATTATTTGTACACAAAAAACTATCAACTATGAAGTCTGTTTTATTTTCAGTAATTATCTTATTATCTTTATCTTTTCAGAGCTGTAGAGATAATTTTAGTGTTCCAACTCCAGCAAGTCGTAACTACCAACAAGATGCTGCGGTGTTAAATGAATTTGTTGATATAAATAAAACTACACATGAATATTATATCAACTCTAATAAACGTAATTCTGTATTATCTTATATAACCAACGCAGATGTAGAAGAGCTAAACTCCGTCAATTCCCTTAATCTTAGTATCTTTAAAGAAAGTCTTAATCAAATAAATAGTTGCTCCGGACAGTTGGCGGCTTCTCATGGCGTGGACTATATTGTTATGATAACAGAAAATGAAATATACATTAGTCAAATAAAGAATGATTCACCAATTGAACTGAAGAAAAAACAGTCTGATAATGGCAGGTATTCTTCTACAGTAGCATCACTTGATGTGACGGATCACAAAGAGAATTATTATATAAATAAAGGCAATCATATCGAAACATCCATAGAATTAAATCCACAATCTTATAAGAATGCAGGCTGGGCATTTTACGTGACCTGCCACCTTAGAAGTAATGATAACAAGGAAACAGCAAGAATTTTATTTTGTGGAATTGGTTATCATATCAATCCTTGTTTTGAATGGTCTACAACTCAGGGTGATTATGCAGAATGGAATTTTGAAACGACGAGTTTGAATGCTCCCCGTATTGCAAACTTCAAATTCTTACGTTGATGAAAAAATGGATTTTTGTATCGCTCGTTTTTATCATGCCTTTTCTTATGACAGGTTGTGTGGAGAAGACCGGATATTATACAAAGGCGGAAGATGATGTCATATCTTTGATATGTGGTGTAACGTGGGCTAGTCAAAAAATAGTCAATGATGCTGAAGAGACGATTCAAGGGTTGTATAAGTTTAGAAACGATGGTACGTGTACTCAAACTTCAATTGTTACTGATAAAAACGGAAAAGAGCAACGGCGTGATGTCAATGTGAGATGGGCTTTTTATGATCAGAATTCCAGTACAATTTATTTTGGTTCGGATCATTATTGGGATATAGAGGAACTTACAACCAAGAAATTTGCCATTTATGACCGATGGGGAGAATATGGGGAAATAAATATGTCTAGAGAATATAAAGAATTTACTCCTTTAGAATAGCTTGATAGTTAGCTTTCAGAGATCTATGACTTTTATCAAATTCAAAGAGAAAATAAAGGTTATGGCGGGAGAATTGGTATCATAAAATGAAGTCGGTAGTTTATCTATAATAGATAGGCTGCCGATTTTTCCGCTTAATTATGTCTTATGTAAATAATTAGATATTTTATGCAATCTATTTGAGGCTATTGGCTTAAAACATATTTGTGAATATATTGTTTATACCATAGATTTATTATAATTTTGTCACCAAATACGATAAAACAATGTCTCAATTACCTACACTCATTGCCGATCTTGCACTGATACTGATTTGTGCCGGCGTTATGACTTTACTCTTTAAGAAGTTGAAGCAACCTTTGGTGTTGGGATATGTGGTTGCCGGGTTTCTGGCAAGTCCGCACATGCCTTTTACACCATCAGTGATGGATACCGCCAATATTAAGACATGGGCGGACATTGGTGTTATCTTCTTGTTGTTTGCTCTTGGTCTGGAGTTTAGTTTTAAGAAAATAGTTAAGGTAGGTGGCTCTGCTATCATTGCCGCCTGTACTATTATTTTTTGTATGATATTGCTGGGAATAGGCGTCGGCATGGGATTCGGCTGGCATCGAATGGACAGCCTGTTTTTGGGTGGTATGATTGCGATGTCTTCTACTACTATTATCTATAAGGCATTCGACGACTTGGGATTAAGAAAAAAACAGTTTACCGGACTTGTGCTGAGTATTCTGATTTTGGAGGATATATTGGCTATTGTATTGATGGTGATGCTTTCTACAATGGCGGTGAGTCATAATTTTGAAGGTACCGAAATGCTGGAGAGTATTGGCAAATTGCTGTTTTTCCTCATTCTGTGGTTTGTAGTAGGTATCTATCTGATTCCGGAGTTCTTGAAACGTTGCAGAAAGCTGATGGGAGAGGAAACTTTGCTTATTGTATCATTGGCGCTGTGTTTCGGCATGGTGGTAATGGCAGCCAATACAGGATTTTCCGCAGCATTCGGTGCGTTTATTATGGGGTCTATTCTGGCGGAAACGATCGAAGCGGAATCTATAGACAGACTGGTGAAACCTGTAAAAGATCTTTTCGGCGCTATTTTCTTCGTGTCGGTGGGTATGATGGTCGACCCTGCAATGATTATTGAATATGCAATACCTATTATTGTGATTACGATCGCGGTTATTTTGGGGCAGGCTACATTCGGAACATTCGGTGTGATTCTTTCCGGTAAACCATTGAAGACTGCTATGCAGTGCGGTTTCAGTTTGACCCAGATTGGTGAATTCGCATTTATTATTGCTTCCTTAGGTGTATCTCTGCATGTGACGAGCGATTTCTTATATCCGATAGTGGTAGCTGTCTCAGTGATAACCACTTTCCTGACTCCTTATATGATTCGCTTGGCTGAACCTGCTTCCTCTTTTGTAGATGCTCATTTACCTGCTTCCTGGCGGAAGTTTTTGATGCGCTATTCTTCAGGATCGCAAACTGTGCTTAATCATGAGAATTTGTGGAAGAAGCTGTTGCTGGCAATGGTGCGTATTACTGTAGTATATTCAATAGTCAGTATATCTATTATTGCACTGTCTTTCCGTTTTGTCGTGCCATTTTTTAAAGAGAATTTGCCTCATTTCTGGGCATCATTATTGGGGGCTGTTTTTATCATTCTCTGTATTGCGCCTTTCCTGCGCGCCATTATGGTGAAGAAAAACCATTCCGTGGAATTTATGACTCTGTGGCATGATAATCGTGCTAATCGTGCGCCATTGGTATCTACTATTGTCATACGTATAATGATAGCGGCATTATTTGTTATTTTTGTGATATCGGGATTGTTTAAGGCATCTATTGGATTGATTATTGGAGTTGCGGTGCTTGCTGTTCTGTTGATGGTATGGTCGCGTCGTTTGAAAAAACAATCTATATTAATTGAACGGCGTTTCTTTCAAAACTTGCGTTCCAGAGAGGTACGTGCAGAATATTTGGGAGAAAAGAAGCCGGAATATGCCGGACGCCTGTTGTCACATGATTTGCATTTGGCAGACTTGGAGATTCCGGGTGAATCAACTTGGGCGGGAAAAACGTTGATGGAATTAAATTTAGGTAAGAAATATGGAATTCATATTGCTTCTATCTTACGAGGAAAAAGGAGGATTAATATTCCCGGTGGTTCTGTACGCCTTTTCCCTATGGATAAGATTCAGGTGATAGGTACAGATGAACAGCTGAACGTATTTAGCAGTGCGATGCAAAGTGGTGCTAAAATAGACTGGGATGTATATGAAAAAGGAGAGATGATTTTAAAGCAGTTTATTGTTGATACGGACTCTGTTTTTCTGGGTAAAACAATTCGTGAATCCGGTATACGGGATAAATACCATTGTATGATAGCCGGTGTGGAACGGGAAGATGGGACGCTGATGGTACCGGATGTAAATGCGCCATTCGAAGAGGGTGATGTAGTGTGGGTTGTCGGTGAAAAAGAGCATGTGTACCAATTAGTCGATCAAAAAAACGAAAAAATACAGGTGAAATAAAAGCAGAACGACTATTTTTGCTTTGTCAAAACATAAAAATAATAATATCATGAAGAGCGATCCAAAAGAATGTCTGTATTGCCAGAACAATGAAACGTTGCATAATCTGATGATTGAGATTGCGCAGCTTAGTGTATCACGTGTGTTTTTGTTTAAAGAGCAAACTTATCGGGGGCGCTGCCTCGTTGCTTACAAGGATCACGCGAATGATTTGAATGAATTGAGTGATGAAGACCGTAATGCATTTATGGCTGATGTGGCACGTGTTACTCGTGCGATGCAGAAGGCTTTCCAGCCGGAAAAAATAAATTATGGTGCTTATTCAGATAAATTATCTCATCTGCATTTTCATCTGGCTCCGAAATATGTCGACGGACCTGATTATGGAGGTATATTCCAGATGAATCCGGGAAAGGTTTATTTGACGGATGTTGAATATCAGGAATTGATTGATGCGGTGAAAGCAAATCTGTAATCGGAGTATTTGATAAATGATAAACGGTGAATAAACTGTAACATAGAGGTACAGGTTTGTTCGCCGTTTATCATTTATATTATTTAGTGTTTATTTATCTTCGTCGAAATCAAAGTCAAAATCAAAGTCGTCCATAAATTCCGGAGCAGTGAATTCTTCCAGACTTCTGCGATCTTTTTTGGTTGGACGTCCGGTTCCTCGTGCACGATCGATAAATCCGCTGATTTTACTCATCTCCAATAGTTCATATTGGTCGGGAGTTGTTACATTTTCCATCATATCGGGTACAAGTTTGGCACCTACTCGCTTTTCGATAGCTTGTAGCACTTTGAATGAATAGGTGATAGGCGGTTTCTTGACTTGAATCACATCACCTGGCTTTATCATGCGAGAGGCTTTTACATATGCTCCGTTAATGGTGACACGATTCATCTTACAAGCTTCAGCAGCAATTGTGCGTGTCTTGAAAATACGAACGGCCCACATCCATTTATCTATTCTTGCTTCTGCCATATGTCTATTGATGATTTATTAATTTATGATGTACAATATCTTAGTGGTGTACTGACTAAAACCAACTGCAAATGCGCTATAAGTAGCCGACTGTAAATGCTCTTATTTTTTATTAAACTGGTTCATGGTAATATCTATACCTGCCAGGCAGAAACTTTTGATGATTTCTCCGGCGGTCTCCAGTCTTTCATTCATTGTCTTGAGGTCTTCATCAGTAAAGTGTCCGAGTACATAGTCAACCTGTCCGCCTTTCGGGAAGTCATTACCGATACCAAAGCGTAAACGGGCATAGTTCTGGGTTCCTAAAATGGCTGCTATATGCTTAAGGCCATTATGTCCGGCATCACTTCCTTTTCCTTTCAGACGTAGAGTACCAAAGGGGAGAGCCAGATCGTCCACTACTATTAATACATTTTCCAATGGAATGTTTTCTTTTTGCATCCAGTAACGAACAGCTAGTCCGCTCAGATTCATGAAAGTTGATGGCTTGAGTAAAATTAACTGGCGTCCTTTGATTGAAAAACTAGTAGTAAACCCGTAGCGTCCGTCAATGAAAGGAGGGGCGTTGTTGATTCTAGCCAATGCCTCCACTGTCATGAAACCAATATTGTGTCTGGTTTCATGATATTCAGGCCCAATGTTTCCTAGTCCGACAATTAGATATTTAATCATTGTTTTTTTCGTAAAAACAGTTTGTTAATATAAAAAGAGAACGCAGATTAACGCAAACTAATGCAGACTGAACATCTGCTTTAATCTGCATTAATCTGCGTTTTGCTATATCTCTTTACAGGGATAATCTCAAATTACTTTCCAGCGGCAGCTGCTGCACCTCTTGCTGCACGAGTCAACTTAACAGCACATACAACTGCTTCCTTAGCACTGATCAGTTCAAGACCTTCGAAGCTCAATTCGCCAACTTTAACAGTCTTACCCAATC
>OBJE01001401.1_pt1 | contig 12732 bp, 10 predicted proteins | sample 1519681 | NCBI WGS metagenome assembly OBJE01 (sample SAMEA3888898, study PRJEB22519) | human gut metagenome | biome: human gut; feature: human-associated habitat; material: faeces | place: Denmark | collected 2011 | reverse complement strand
CTACGGCGTGATGCAGAACCGGCTGCTGCTGGACTTCTACCTGGGTGCCTACTGCTCCCAAAAGGTCGACCACTTGCAGCCGCCGCTGCTGGAAATTCTGCGGATTGGGGCTTATCAAATTCTGTTTCTGGATAAAATTCCCCACAGCGCCGCTGTCAATCAGGCGGTGGAGCAGGCCAAGGACAACGGCCGGGCCAAGGCAGCCGGGCTGGTGAACGCGGTGCTGCGGCAGCTCTCCCGGAACAAGGTGCACCTGCCGAGGATCCCGGACCAGGATGCACTGCACAGCCTCTCCATCCGGTACAGCCATCCCAAGTGGCTGGTGAAACGCCTCCAGGCCATTCTGGGGCCGGAGACGGAAGCCTGCCTTGCGGCCGACAACGCTCCGGCGCCGCTGACGATTCAGGTGAATCCGCTGAAAGCTGCTGCGGAGGAGCTGACGGCGGAGCTGGAGGCATCCGGCGTGATTGTCCGGCCCCATCCTTGGGTGTCCGGATGCCTGGAGCTGGACCACGTCGGGGATCTGACGGCGCTGGAGCCCTTCCGAATGGGAAAATTCCTGGTCCAGGACCCGGCGGCTCGGTTGGTATCCCAAATCGCCGGGGTGGGGCCGGGAATGCGGGTGCTGGACGTGTGCGCCGCACCGGGAGGCAAGTCCTTCTCCGCCGCCTTCGCGATGGAGGACCAGGGGGAGATTTTGGCCTGCGACCTTCACGAGAACAAGCTGAAGCGCATCCGGGAGGGAGCGGACCGGCTGGGACTCGCCTGCATCCGGGCAGAAGCCGCCGACGGCCGGACATTCCGGCCGGAGTGGGAGGCGCGGTTCGATGTGGTGCTGGTAGACGCCCCCTGCTCGGGTTTCGGCATCATCCGGAAGAAGCCGGATGTCCGGTACAAAAAGCCTGACGACCTGTTCGCCCTGCCGGTGATCCAGCGGGCGATCTTGGACAACGCCGCCCGGTACGTGAGGCCCGGCGGCACGCTGGTGTACTCCACCTGCACGATCCTGCCGGAGGAGAACGAGGGTGTATCCGACAGCTTCCTGGCAGAGCACCCGGACTTTTGCCGCACGCCCTTCTCCCTGTCCGGACCGGTGGGGGAGACCGAGGGCCAGGTGACTCTGTGGCCCCACCGCCACGGCACCGACGGCTTTTACATCTGCCGCATGACGCGGATTTGAGGAACGATCCATGACCGATTTGAAATCACTGACCCTGCCGGAGATGACGGCCTTCCTCCAGTCCCTGGGGGAGCCGGCCTTCCGGGGCAGGCAGGTGTTCACCTGGCTCCACCGGGGGGTGACGGACTTCGATGGGATGACCAATCTCTCCAAGTCCCTGCGGGAAAAGCTGAAGGAGACCTGTTTCATCACCTCCCCCCAGGTGGCCCGCAAGCAGGTGTCCCGGTTGGACGGGACCATCAAATACCTCTGGGAGCTGTCCGACGGCAACTGCATCGAGACAGTGCTCATGCAGTACCACCACGGCAACACCGTGTGCATCTCCTCCCAGGTGGGGTGCCGGATGGGGTGCGCCTTCTGTGCCTCCACCATCGCCGGCAAGGTCCGGGACCTGACCCCGGCGGAGATGCTGGACCAGGTGCTGTTCACCCAAAAAGACTCCGGCCTGCCCGTCTCCAACATCGTGCTGATGGGTATCGGCGAGCCGCTGGACAACCTGGACACGGTGCTGAAATTCCTGGAGCTGGTGAACCACCCCGACGGGATGAACATCGGGATGCGGCATATCTCCCTCTCCACCTGCGGCATCGTGCCGGGCATCCGGCGGCTGGCGGAGCTTGAACTTCAGCTGACTCTCTCTGTGTCCCTCCATGCGCCGGACAGCGAGACCCGATCCAAGATCATGCCCATCAACCGGGCCTATGACGTGGAGGAGCTGTTCCGGGCCTGCCACGACTACTTCGACAAGACCGGCCGCCGCATCTCCTTTGAGTACGCCATGATCGACGGGGTCAACGACCACGACTGGCAGGCGGACCTGATCGCCAGGAAGCTCCGGGGGATGCCGGGCCACGTGAATCTGATTCCCCTGAACGACGTGGTGGAGAGCCCCTACAAGCCCTCCCGCCGGATCGGGGCCTTTCAAAAACGGCTGGGATCCCACGGCATCACCGCCACCGTGCGGCGGAGCCTGGGTGGAGATATCGACGCCTCCTGCGGACAGCTCCGCCGGAAGGCCATGGAAGAAGCGCAGAAAGGGGAGTGTTCCCAATGAACCAAATGAACGTCTGGGGCATGACCGACATCGGCCTTGTCCGGAAGGAGAACCAGGACGCCTACGTCACGGCGCAGCACACGGCCTCCGGCCGCACGGTGGGCGTGGTGTGCGACGGCATGGGCGGCCCCGCCGGGGGCCGTGTGGCCAGCCAGATCGCCGTCTCCGTCTATTTGGAGGAGCTGGAGAAGCTCCTGACGGCGGATCAGACCCCTCAGCAGCTGCTGGAGGCATCCGCCCAGGCGGCAGCCCTGGCCAATCAGGCCATTCAGGCGGAGGCAGAGCGCCGGGAGGAATGCCGGAACATGGGCACTACCCTGGTGTCCGCCATCTCCTATGACGGCGGCGTGGTGGTCACCAACGTGGGGGACAGCCGGGCTTATCACATCACGGAGGACGGCATCACCCGCATCACCAAGGACCACTCCCTGGTGGAGAGCATGGTAGACCGGGGAGACATCACCGCTGAGGAGGCCCGCCGCCACCCCAGCCGCAATCTCATCACCCGGGCCCTGGGACCGGACATCTCCGCCGACTGTGACGGGTACATATGCCCGATGAACGCCGGGGAGTACCTGCTGCTGTGTTCCGACGGACTGGTGAACACCGTCACCGATCAGGAGATGCTCTTCGAGGTCATTCACGGGGACGGGCCGGACACCTGCCTGGACCGGCTGCTGGCCATCGCCAAGCGCCAGGGCGCGCCGGACAATGTCACGGCCGTCCTGATGCAAAAACAGTAAAGGGGGGAGACACATGGAACACAAGGACCCGTATATTGGAAAAATGCTGGACAACCGCTATGAGATTCTGGAGCGTATCGGCACCGGGGGCATGGCGATTGTGTACAAGGCCAAGTGCCACCGGCTGAACCGCCTGGTGGCCGTCAAGATTCTCAAGAGCGACCTGGCCCAGGACGAGGACTTCCGCCGCCGGTTCAACGCAGAATCCCAGGCAGTCGCCCAACTGTCTCACCCCAACATCGTATCGGTGTACGACGTGTCCAAGGGCGGCGATATCGAGTATATCGTCATGGAGCTGATCGACGGCATCACGCTGAAGCAGTACATGGAGAAGCGGGGGCAGCTGAACTGGCGGGAGTCGCTGCACTTCATTACACAGATCATGCGGGGCCTCAGCCACGCCCACAGCCGGGGCATCGTCCACCGGGATATCAAGCCCCAGAACGTGATGGTGCTGCGGGACGGCAGCGTGAAGGTAGCCGACTTCGGCATCGCCTGCCTGGAGAACGCCGCCCAGACCCTGACCCAGGAGGCTCTGGGCTCCGTCCACTACATCTCTCCGGAGCAGGCCCGCGGGGACCGCACCGACGCCCGCAGCGACATCTATTCCGCCGGCGTGGTGCTGTATGAGATGCTCACCGGACGCCTGCCCTTTGAGGGGGACAGCGCCGTGTCTGTGGCCATCCAGCACCTGAGCTCCGTGCCCCTGGCGCCCCGGGAGGTGAATCCGGACATCCCGGAGCAGCTGGAGCTGATCTGCATGAAGGCCATGGCGCCGGATCTGGAGAAGCGCTACCCCTCCGCAGACGCGATGATTGCAGATCTGGAGGCCTTTCGGAAGAACCCCGGCGTGAATCTGGACTTCGAGCTGTCCGACCTGCGGCCGGAGGAGACCGACGAGCCCACTCAGAAGCTCCGCTCCGCTGTGCCGCCCCAGCTCCACCGGCAGGGCCGGGAGCCCTCCTATGAGCGGGGACGCCGGTGGGAGGAGGATCGCTACGAGGACGAACAGCCCTCCCGCCTCAGCGGCGGCAAGAAGATCGCGTTGATCGGCGGCGGTGCCGTAGTGGTCGTGGTGGTCCTGTTCTTCCTGTTCCGGGCCATCTTCGCCTCCTTTGTCCCGGCGGCGCCGGACACCTACACCGTACCCAAGCTGGTGGGCATGACGGAGGAGCAGGCCAATGAGCAGGCCAGTGTGGCGGACGGCACCTTCCAGGTGGTGGTAGCGGGCACCGAGGCCAGCGACGCCGCCGTGGGTGAAATCGTCCGCCAGGACCCGGAGCCGGACACGGAGAAGAAGGGTGAGCTGCCCATCACCATCAACGTCTGGGTCAGCGCCGGTGAGGACGTGGGCACCATGCCGGACCTGACCACCAAGCCCATGACCTATGACCAGGCCATGACCATCCTGCAGGATCTGGTGGCGGAATATGAACTGAACGTCCAGCCCTATGAGGAGACCCAGAAGGAGTACGATGACGAGCTGGCCGTTGACGTCATCAAGTCCACCACCCCGGCGGCTGGAGCGGAGCTCCACAAGGGGGACACCATCACCTTTGTCCTCAGCCGGGGACCTCAGACCGTGCCGCTGATCGATTTCACGAATAGGGAACGTGCCTGGGCGGAGGACCAGCTGAAGAACGTGCTGGGCTTGGAGGTCGAGGTCTATGAGGAGGCCAACGACACTGTGGAAGCGGGTCTGGTTATCCGTCAGAACCCGACGGCTACCACGCAGGTGCCTGCCGGCAGCACAGTGGAGCTGTGGGTCAGCACCGGCCCGGAGGAATCCAACGGTGAAGAGGGGATGGAGATGATTATGATTCCCCTGCCGGATGATCGGGAAACTGTGACACTTCAGGTATTGCAGGACGGCAATGAAATTCTCAATGAGACGGTAACCTGCGCTGACTATCAGTACACGTTCCCCCTGCCTGTGTATGGCAGCGGAACTTCCTATGTGGAAATTCTGATTGACGGTCAGCACAGCAATGCTTCCCAAGAGGTGACCTTCGGTGAGTGAGGGACGGATCCGAAAGGCCCTCAGCGGCTTCTACTATGTGGACACCGGCAGCGAGGTGCTCACCTGCCGGGCCCGGGGCAAGTTTCGGAAGGAGGGCATCTCCCCTCTGGTGGGGGACCGGGTGGAGGTCCGGGAGCTGGGGAACGGCGAGGGCTTTGTGGAGGCCATCCTGCCCCGGAAGAACGCATTTTCCCGGCCGGCGGTGGCCACCAACGACCAGCTGGTGGTCATCGCCTCCGGTGCCATTCCCAAAACAGACCCGTTCCTCATTGACCGGGTGGCGGCCATCGCAGCACTGAAAGGATGCAGCGTGATGGTGCTGCTGAACAAATGTGATCTGGACTGTGCCGATGCACTGTACGCCGTTTACGCAGCCGCCGGATTTCCAACTCTGCGGGTCAGCGCGGAGACCGGGGAGGGGATCGAGGAATTGAAGCCCCTGATCGCTGGGAAGCTGTCTGCCTTTACAGGGAATTCCGGTGTGGGAAAGTCCAGCATCCTGAATGCCCTGGATCCGGCGTTTCAGCTCCAGGTGGGGGATGTGAGCCAGGCGCTGGGCCGGGGACGCCACACCACCCGGCACGTGGAGCTGTTCCACCTGAGCTGCGGGGCGGACGTTGTGGACTCCCCGGGCTTCTCCTCCTTTGAGACCGATGAGCTGAATCTGGAGCTGAAGCACCGCCTGCCGGAGACCTTTGTGGAGTTCCGGCCTTATCTGGACCAGTGCCGCTTCGTGGGGTGCAGCCACACCAAGGAGAAGGGCTGCGCCGTGCTGGAGGCGGTGCGCGCTGGCAAGATCCAACGGAGCCGCCACGCCAGCTATGTGCGCCTGTATGAGGAGCTGAAGCCCCTCCAGGACTGGCAGGAGCGGAAGAAGTGAATCGCGCGGAAGAGGCGGGCAGATGCCCGCCTCTTTTTGTGTGCCCTGCCTTTTGTACCAGGACAGGCAGCGGCGTATATAATGGGAGTGAGAAAGGGGCGTGGGGCGTATGTTTCGGAGAGGCGGCGGATGCTGGATACTGGGCGTCTGTGCGGTGGCGCTGGGGGCCGGGATCCTGATTGCGGCGATCTTTCCGGTAGGGGCGCTGATGTTTTTGGTGGCGGTCCTGCTGATTGCGTGCGGCTGCGCCTGCTGCAGGCGTTAGAAAGGAGCAAATATCATGCGAATTGTAGTGTGGAAGTCCCCCAAAGCCCTCAGCGGCATTCTGCGGAAGCTGTTCAAGATTTCGGAATAAGCAGTCCCGGCCGGGCATACAGTGTCAGCAGAGCGAGACTCCGTGGACAACATGGCGGCGCACAGGGGCGGGAGAGCGGCCGCTGGCGGCCCCTCCCGCCCCCTACCGTTTTCCAGGCGGCGGGAAACGGTTGCGCCGTCCATCGGAGGACCAACGGCCGGAAAGGAAGGGCGAACCATGGAACTGGAATTGAAAAAGGCCTGCTTCGACGCCTATGAGGCGGCGGGAGAGCTGACATTGACTCAGGAGGAGACAGCGGAGACCATCGTGCCGGACTACTGTCCGGACATTGCGCGGATCATCGAGACCACGGGCAAGGTGTTCCTCCACAGCCGGGAGATGCGAGACGGCAGGGCAGAGATCTCCGGCACCGTCCGGGTGACGGTGCTGTACACGCCGGAGGGGGAGGGGGGCATCCGGACCCTGGAATTTGCCATGCCCTTTACGGTAGAGAGCGATGGCAGGGGACTGGCTGGAGACCGACGGACGCAGTCTGCCGGACTGCGCGGCGCTGCTGGCGGACACGGAGCCGGAGCTTCTGGAGACCCGGATGCTGAACCCCCGCAAGGTCTTCACCCACTGCAAGCTGGTGACGCGGCTGACAGGCTATCAGCGCAGGCCCTTATGCTTCTGCACGGATGCAGAGGCGGGGCCGGAACTGTGCATCGAAAAAAAGCAGGAGCAGCAGCACGCCATCGTCCTGACCCACATTGCGGAGAAGGACTTCACCTTCTCCGAACAGATGGACCTGTCCCCGGGCAGAGAGGGAGCGGCGGAGATCCTCACCAGCCGGGTGAACAGCACTGTGACGGAGACGAAGATTGTGGGCAGCAAGCTGCTGTTCAAGGGTATCTTCACCGTCAGCCTCCTGTACCGGACGGCGGACGGCCGCTGCTGCGCCGCGTCCGGAGAGCTGCCGTTCTCTCAGATCCTGGAGGTGGAAGGCGCCCCGGAGGGCGCGGAGCCATCGGTGCGCCTCCAGTTCACCGGCGCGGATCTGCAGGTCGACGGCGCCGACGCCGAGGGCCGGGAGATCGCGGTGACGCTGTACCTCCACGCCACAGCTCTGCTGCGCCAGACCCAGGAACTGACGCTCCTCAGTGACCTTTACTCCACTGCCTATGATCTGACTTATGACGCCGCGCCTCTGGAACTCACCAGCTTTCGGGAACAGTTCACCCGCCGTCAGACGGTGCGGGAGGTGCTGGAGATCGGTGTGGTGGCGGATTCCATCCTGGCCCTCTCCGTCACCTGCGGAGCTGTTTCCGTCAGCCGGGAGGGGGCAGGCGTGGTCCTGCGGACCGGGGCGTCTGTCCGGGCACTGTATCTGGACGAGGGGGGCGTGCCTCTGGTGGCGGAGCGGAGCATCGACGTCAGCTGCCAACTGGAGCTGCCGGAGGACTGCCGGGTCGCTGCCCGGGCCGTCTGCCCGGAAGAGGTCCAGGGCAGCCTGACGGACCGGGGCATCGAGGTCCGGTTCCCGGTGGACTTCCGGGCGGAGGCGGCCCAGCGTGTGAAACGGGTGTGCGTGTCCGCAGGAAAGATCAATACAGACGCGCCTAAGGAGACCACCGGCGCGCCGTCCCTGGTGCTGCGTTGCCTGGGGAAGCAGGAGACCGCCTGGGATCTGGCGAAACGGTACAACACCACCATCGGCGTGATCCTGGCAGCCAATCAACTGGAGACGGAAGGAGATATCTCCCGGGACCAGCTGCTGCTGATCCCCCGGAAGCGGACCTGAGTCACCCTTGACGGGTCCGGCAGCCCATGGTAGACTGGAAAAAGGGGTATTCGGTCTGTTTCGTCTTCCCTCTGGGAAGTGGAGGTGCCTATGCCGGACTTTGCGGTGCGTGTTCGGGGAGCCAAGGGGAGGAGCTGGCGGTCCCCGAGGCGGCTGGTAGCGGTTTACCTGGGACTCTGGGTTTTTGCCCTGGTGGTGTTCTTGTTGATGGACCCCACGGACGCCATGGGGTACGCCCTTTTATTCCACTGGCTGCTCCTGCCCATCGCCGCCTTTGTGATCTCCCTGCGGATTGGGGAACTGGTCCGCAGGGATGGGCGCATGTGGCTGCTGCCTCTGGCCCTGGGACTTTTGTATATGCTGGCGGACTTTCTCACCTTCCGGCTCGCCAATATGTTGGCCTTTGACAAGATCAACCTGCCTCAGTGGGACCTGTTTTTCATCGGGGCGGCCATCTCTGCCTCGGGCCTTCTCATCGGGCGATTGCTGGGCCGCCGGAGATCCAAACCTGCCTGATTGACGGAGTTTCCCGTTGCCCCGTCTTAACAAGACGGCACAAGATAACAAAAGAGCGGAGCATCAGCTCCGCTCTTTTTCTGTTCCGTTTTATCCCTCGGAATATCGGGCGAGGAACTGACGGGTCCGTTCCTCTCTGGGGTGCTCAATGACTTGGTGGGCGTCACCCTGCTCCACGATGACGCCGCCGTCCATGAAGATCACCTGGTCTGCCACATCCCGGGCAAAGGCCATCTCATGGGTGACGATAATCATGGTGGTCCGCTGTTCCGCCAGCTCCCGAATGACCCGAAGCACCTCGCCGGTGAGTTCCGGGTCCAGGGCGGAGGTGGGCTCGTCAAAGCAGAGGATGTCCGGGTGCAAGGCCAGGGCCCGGGCAATGGCCACCCGCTGCTGCTGTCCGCCGGAGAGCTGGCTGGGGTAGTGATTTGCCCGCTCACTGAGGCCCATCTTCGCCAGCAGCTCCCGGCCGTCCGCTTGGATCTCCTCCAGAATTTGCTTTTTGTTCTGCTTGAAGTCCGGCAGCTCCTGGGCCAGCAGCTCCCGGGCCAGGGTGACGTTCTTCAGCGCCGTGTACTGGGGGAACAGATTGAAGGACTGAAACACCAGCCCGAAGTGGAGCCGCTTCTTCCGCACCTCGCTCTCCCGCTGGGTGGCGGGATCAGCGGCGTCAAAAATCAGATTACCCGCCACAGAGATGGTACCCTGCTCCGGCTTCTCCAGGAAATTCAGGCACCGCAGCAGGGTGGTTTTGCCGGAGCCGGAGGAGCCGATGATGGCCAGGGCCTGGCCCTGCTCCAGATCAAAGCTGATGTCCTCCAGCACCCGGGTGGCGCCGAAATGCTTTTCAATGTGATGTACTTCCAGAATTGCCATAAATCGGTTCCCTCCTTACTGAAAGAAGTCCAGCTTTTTTTCAAGCTTGCCCAGCAGCACCGTGACGATGCCGCTGAAGATCAGATAGTAGACAGCGGTGAAGAACAGGGGCCACACCAGGCCCGCAATGCCGGAGTTGCCCTTCATAAAGGACTCGCCCATCCAGATGACCTCCTGCAATGCGATGACCCGGGCCAGGGAGGTGTCCTTCACCAACGTGATGATCTCGTTGGAGATGGGGGGGACGATTCGCTTGATCATCTGCAGCAGGGTGATGTGGCGGAAGATCTGGGCTTTGGTCATGCCCAGGACCTGGCCTGCCTCCTGCTGGCCCTTCGGCACTCCCTGGATGCCGCCCCGGTAGATCTCGGAGAAGTAGCAGGCGTAATTGATGATGAAGGCCACACACACGGCCATCATCCGCCCGGACTCACCGCTGGGCCAGTTGAACCACTTCTGGATGCCGGGCACATAGAACAGTGCAATGATTTGCAGCACCAGAGGCGTGCCCCGGATGACCCAGACCACCAGGCGGGTCAGCCACCGCAGGGGAGGAAAGCGGCTCATGGAACCGAAGCTGATAACCAAGCCCAGGGGCAGTGCCCCGATCAGGGTGATGAAAAACAGCTGAAGGGTCTTGAGAAATCCGCTGTTCAGGGCCGACAGCACGGTCCGGAATGTGCTGGAGGTAAAAAATTCAATCATGGTATCGTCCTCTCAAGGTCAGTGTGGTAGAGGGGGAAAGCCGCCGAAAAGCAGAGCGCGCACTGCGCACTCTGCTTTTGGAAGATCCGCAGGGGAAGAAGCTCACTCCAGGATCACGGCGTCCTGCAGGCCGTAGGTGGTAGCCACCTCCAGCACGGTGCCGTCAGCCGTCTTCTCCGCCAGGAAGGTGTTGAAGGCGTCCACCAAGTCGGACCCCTGCCGGAAGCCCACGCCGTATTCCTCGGAGGGCAGGTCCTGGGCCTCATTCAGGTTCAGGCTGTAGATCAGATCGGCGTAGCTGGTGCCCTCGCCGGTCATCTCAGCGGCCATCAGCACGTCGATGACGGCGGCGTCGGACGTGCCGGCGGCAACCTCCATCAGGGCGTTGGACTGGGCCTGGACCGGCACGGTGGTGGCGCCCAAGGCCACGGCGGCATCCTCACCGGCGGAGCCGGACTCCACAGCGATGTTCAGGCCCTCCAGAGAGGTCAGGCCCTCGAACTCAGCGGCCCGGTCGGCAGGATAGACCAGAGTCTGGTAGTTGGTGCAGTATGGGTTGGACGTACCCATAGCAGCCAGAACGTCGTCGGTGAGAGTCATACCATTCCACACGCAGTCGATGGCCCGGGAGTCCAGCTCTTCCACCTTGTAGTCCCAGGTGATCTCCTGGAACTCCACGGAGACGCCCAGGCTCTCGGCAAACAGCTTGGCCAGGTCGGCGTCAAAGCCGATCCACTCATCGCTGCCCTCTTCCTTGTAGTCCATGGGGGCAAAGTAGGTAATGCCCACCACCAGGGTGCCCTTATCCTGGATATAGGCCACGTCGCTCTCGGGAGCGGCGTCCTCGTCAGAGGTTCCGCCGCAGGCGGCCAGAGAGAAGGTCATGGCCAGGGCCAGCAGCGCTGCCCACAGCTTCTTCATGTTTTTCATCGTCAATCCTCCAAATCTCTAGACGGGGATACCGTCCGTTTCATTACATTAGCAGTTTACCACACTAAATTATCCGTGTAAAGCCGCAAAATCAGCCAAGAACGGAGAAGGCCGGCTCCTGAATTTGTGCATCTTCTCCAAAACAAGACGGGCTGTCATACTTCGCAGCAGCCGGACATAGAGTGGAACAAGACTATGGAGCGGAAAAAGGACGGGATGCTATGAATACCAGTATCTATCAGAATATCGCCACCCGCACCGCTGGGGATATCTACATCGGCGTGGTGGGCCCCGTGCGCACCGGGAAGTCCACCTTCATCAAGCGGTTCATGGAGACCCAGGTGATCCCCAACATCGACAACGTCTACCGCAAGGAGCGGGCCCGGGATGAGCTGCCCCAGAGCGGCTCTGGCCGGACCATCATGACCGCCGAGCCCAAGTTCGTCCCGGAGGAGGCTGCCCAGATCCAGCTGCCGGACGGGGCGAGCTTTTCCGTGCGGCTGATCGACTGTGTGGGATACATGGTGAAGGGCGCCATCGGCCAGATGGAGGACGACACCCCCCGGATGGTCACCACCCCCTGGTACGACCATGAGATCCCCATGACCGAGGCGGCGGAGATCGGCACCCGGAAGGTGATCGCCGAGCACTCCACCATCGGCATCGTCATCACTACCGACGGCACCATCTCCGACATCCCCCGGGAGGACTACCTGGAAGCGGAGGAGCGGGTGATCCGGGAGCTGCAGGAGCTGGGGAAGCCCTTCATCGTCCTGCTGAACTCCGCAGACCCCCGGGGCGACCGGGCCCAAGCCATCGCCAAGGACATCTCCTCCCGGTATGAGGTGAACTGCATGGCCGTCAACTGCCTGGAGCTGGACGAGGACGCCGTGGCCGCCATCCTGAAGGCGGTGCTCTACGAGTTCCCCATGCAGGAGCTGGACCTGTTCCTGCCCCCCTGGGTGGATGCCTTGCCGGCGGACCATCCTATCAAAGCGGGCCTGTATGACGCCATCCGTCAGAACACCGCCCAGCTCCGCCACATCCGGGAGGTGGAGGGCGTCATCGCCGCCCTGGGGGAGAGCGAGCACATCAGTGAGGCCAGAATCTCAGCCATCGACCTGGGCACCGGCGTGGCCGCCGCACGGCTGGCCTTGCCCCGGGAGCTGTTCTACAAGACCCTGTCGGAGCAGTCCGGCTTTGAGGTGGGGGATGATGGGGATCTGATGAGCCTGCTGACGAAGCTGGCGGCGGTGAAGGCGGAGTACGACAAGGTAGCCGGCGCCCTCCACGACGTCCGAGAGACGGGCTACGGCATCGTGGTCCCCGGCATCGACGAGCTGAAGCTGGAGGAGCCGGAGATCATGAAGCAGGGCGGCCGGTACGGCGTGCGGCTGAAGGCCAGCGCCCCCAGCATCCACATGATCCGGGCGGACATCGAGACTGCCGTCAGCCCCATCGTGGGCAACGAGAAGCAGTCCGAGGACATGGTGAACTACCTGCTGCAGGAGTTTGAAGGGGATACCAGCAAGATCTGGCAGTCCAACATCTTCGGACGCAGCTTCCACGAGCTGGTGAACGAGGATCTGCAGGCAAAGCTCAAGCGGATGCCGGAGGACGCCCGGCGGAAGCTCCAGGAGACCCTGACCCGCATCATTAATGAGGGCAGCGGGGGACTCATCTGCATCATTCTGTGACGCAGACATCATAGAAAGGGCGCCGGAGGAATCCG
>OBJE01001397.1_pt1 | contig 12759 bp, 10 predicted proteins | sample 1519681 | NCBI WGS metagenome assembly OBJE01 (sample SAMEA3888898, study PRJEB22519) | human gut metagenome | biome: human gut; feature: human-associated habitat; material: faeces | place: Denmark | collected 2011 | reverse complement strand
AAAAAACCCCAACCCAGCCACATCCCGCAGCCAGTTCAGCTCAACCCATACAACTACAAACTCACTCACCATCAACCCAGGCAAGCAGCTTCCCGGTAAAAACCCTATTAAAGAAATGAATCACCGGTCCCAGCCCAAAAGCCGTCACCAGTGTACCAATACCCACAACACCACCAGTCAGATAACAGATCAGCGCACAAAGCACATCATTAGACATCCTGTGCCAGAAATAAGGAATCTTCGGCCATCTCTCTGTCATGATCAGCGAAAGACTATCATAAGGCGCAACCCCCTCATCCGGCATCTGATACATCGACAGTCCCAGACAGCAGATCACAACACCCACACACAGTGCCACCAAACGTACCGGCAGCGCCACAAGCTCCAATCCAAAAACACCAGTATAAATATTATAAAAGAAAGTAGTAATATAAGCCAGACAAACCGCATTCACAACCGTACCGATCCCCAGGAACCTTCTGCCAAAAGCAATCTCAATGATCAGCAGCACAATATTTACAATCAGCTGGAAATTACCATACGCCATACCAATCATATCCGCAACCGCCATATTCATTCCACTGAACGGATCCGTTCCAAGCCCGGCCAGCTTGAAAATTCCAATCCCCATACCTGCAAAAACATTTCCGATACACATGATCAGAACATGCTTCCAGTTAATGTTCTTCAAAAAATCCCCCATAAACCTCATACCTCATCCTCTCTGAAAATATTGTCAGGCAGATATCCACGATCCACCTTCACTGCGCAAGATCCATACCAGATAATACCTTAATAACCAGCCTGCTGCAACGCTTATATTCTATCACACCCCCTCACCCCTGTAAAACACAAAAGCCCCAAGAAACAACAAAAAACAACAAAAAAAGACATCCTGCAGACCACATTATATGATCTGCCGGACATCTCTCTTTTTTATATCACGCTGTTAATTCAATTTCACAATCACCAGTCAATCCCGAAGCTCTCATGGCAGAGCCTCGTTATTTCAGATATCCCGAAAAATTTTTTCAATATCCAATATTATTTAATGAACTTAACCTCAGGATAAATTGCCTGCTTGGCAGCCTCTTTACGCTCATTAAATACAACCTTGTTCTCCTCAAACAGGTTACGTCCTTGTGCATCGATAGATACGATCAGCGGCCCAAATTCTTTAACCTTGTTGCACCATAAAGTCTCAGGCATACCAAGCTCATCCCAGTGATGCTCAACAATCTTCTCAACCTCTGTAGCAGCCACAACTGCACATCCAGCCGGGAAAACACAGTGGATAGCACCGAACTCTTTACAAGCACGCTCCGTATTCGGGCCCATACCACCTTTACCAACGATCACTCTGACACCAGTCAGTTTTGTAAACTCATACTCGAACTTCTCCATACGCATGGAAGTTGTCGGTCCTACAGAAACCATTTCATAATCATCCTCTGTACCCTCGATCTTACGAACGATCGGGCCGGCATGGAAAATCGCTTTGTTGCGGATATCATACGGAAGCTCTCTTCCATACTCAACCAGACGACGGTGAGCAACGTCACGGCAGGTCATCAGATCTCCGTCCAGCCATACAATATCGCCGATTTTGATATCAGCCAGGTCTTCTGCGCTTATAGGTGTAATAAGAACTTTTTTATCTCCTCTGATTTCGATCATGATTTTTCCCTCCGTTTATATTAAGCATTAAATTTCCATGTGGAATGAGTATCACAGGTTACTGTAAGATCCGGATTTACAACCAGATGTCCACGACGGTGAGACCAGCATCCAACGTTTACTGCAACACCGATGGTAGATGGATGACGTGCGGTATTCTCAATGTTGACACCCATTACAGAATACTTTCCGCCCATACCCTGCGGTCCAAGGCCAATGGCATTGATACCGTCCTCGAGAAGCTTCTCCATTTTTGCTGCGTTTGCGTTGTCATTGTGAGAACCGATCGGGCGCATCAGCGCTTTCTTGGAGTTCAGGGCAGCTGTCTCTACAGATGTACCTACCCCAACACCAACAAGAAGCGGAGGACACACATTCAGAACGAAATCGGTACACGCATTCAGTCCGTAAGTTGTCATCTGATCCAGAACGAAATCGGTAACACCCTCATAACCGGCACCTGGCATCAGAACCATTGCTTTTCCAGGAAGGGTACATCCGCCGCCTGCCATGTATGCGTAGATCTCACATTTATCGCTGTTAGGAACAATATCCCACCATACAGTCGGGGTTCCTTTACCAACATTTTTCTTTGTATTGTACTCATCAAAAGTCTGAACTGAGTTATGTCTTAACGGTGCTGCAAAAGTAGCCTGGACAACGGCATCTTTCAGAAGTGCTTCCAGCTCATTGATATACGGGAAATTTGTTCCGCATTTCAGCCAGAACTGAAGAACTCCTGTATCCTGACAGCTTGGGCGGTTCAGCTCTACAGCAAGTCCCTGGTTCTTTGTCATTGTTTCATAAAGAACCTTTGGAAGTGCAGCTGTTTCCTGTGACCCAAGCTCTTCAAGTTTATTAACTACGTCATCCGGTAATTTTTTTCCAATATGGGCAACAAAATCTGCTACCATGTCTGTTAATACTTTAACTCCATTTTCCTTAGTCATGATTTACCTCCTGATATGGTTCGATGGTTTAATGTTTTTTAGTTACATAGGTTTTTGTTGGTTGTTTCATCATTAATTTTGGCTGATTAATGGTTAAGATGGCTTTTTGGCTTATTTATCACTTCCCCTGTACTGTATGATCAGTACAGGAGGGAATGAACTTAATTGATCAAAAGTGTTGCTGGTCACAAAGTGAACAGTAACTCAAAAGTTTCTCTCCTTACGGATAGAACGGAAACAGGATCGGCAACAGGATCATACAGATCACAAAGGATACCAGGATCAGCGGCAGACCGGATTTCACATAGTCCTTGAATTTGTATCCTCCAAGACCGACTACCATGGTGTTTGCCGGCATTCCGATCGGTGTTGCACAGGAACCTGCGATAACAGTTGCGATAACAACGGCTCTCGGATCTGCTCCGAGGTTGTTTGCAAGAGATACCGCAATTGGAATCATCAGTGCTGTGGTTGCTGTATTTGACATGAAATTTGTCAGCACACAGGTTACAATAAAAATCACCAGAAGAAGAAGGATCGGACTCGGATCTGCTCCAAGAAGTCCTACGATCTTATCTGCGATCAGTTCTCCGGCTCCGGTTGTATCCAATGCTTTTGCAAGTGTCAGAGAACCGCCGAAAAGAAATACAACCTTCAGGTCAATGGACTTCAGTGCGTCTTTCTCGGAAATAACTCCTGTCAGAACCAGGAGGATCGCTCCAATACATGCGGAAACCTCAATGCTGATGCCGATCTCTTTCTCAAAGATCATTGCAAGGATCACAAGGATCAGTACTACCAGGGAAACAGTCTGTTTCCACTTCGGTACATGGCTGAAATCCTGCTGATCTTCAAGAGCTGCACCGGATGCATTCTTTCCATCCGGAAGGAATTTATATCCGATAAGGACAAAGTAAAGGATTCCAATCAGAAGCATCGGAACTCCAACCGGCGCATACATAAAGAAGCTTGTGGAAAGCCCCATCTCCTGAAGTGCATTCACACCCATCAGGTTTCCGGGTGCACCGATAATAGAAAGGTTTCCGCCAAGAGCTGCGGCAAATACCAGCGGCATCAGAAGACGGCTTCTGGAATAACCGGACTCATCGGCGATTCCACAAACTACCGGAATCAGCACTGCTGCAGTACCTGTATTGGATAAGAATCCAGACATTACACCTACGATCACCATAATCGCAATGATCAGTGTTTTTTCTGTTCTGGCAAATTTCGTGACCAGTCCTCCGATCTTATTTGCCATTCCTGTTTCGAACAATGCCTGGCCTACTACAAACATGCCAACGCAAAGGATTACGTTACTGTTTACATACTGTGAAAATGTTGTTGTTGCATCCACAACTCCTGTAAGGGTCAGGCCGATCGCACAGATCGAAGCCGTCAGACCAAGAGGAATTTTTTCAAGGATGAAACTGATAATGGTGAACACAAGAAACAGCAATGTGATAGTTGTCTGAGACATTTCTGTACTCTCCTTCCATTTGGTTTTTTCCTGAAAAGTATAGGCCGTACACGTTTCTTTTGATGGTTCCATTATAACCGGTGTACATATAAAAAAACAAATTAATGAAACATATATCCGCATAAAAAATATTTATAGTATCAGTTTTTAATGATAATTTTTGTACATTACTAACATAAAATCAGCGTATCAGCAAATGAATCTGGCAAAAATTATATTTCTATGCTATTTTTATGTAGACACCCAAATACTCTGTCACATCTTTTCCGGACGGAAATGAAAAACTTTACTAAAAAATTTAATCTGACAATACATCGAGAGAAGGTTTATCATGACACTGAATCAACTACGCTATTTCTGCACAGCCAGCCGCTGCCACAGCATCACAAAGGCAGCCGAAGAATTATATGTGACCCAGCCCACCATTTCCATGGCTATCCGCGATCTGGAGATTGAATTCGGGATCAGTCTTTTTTCCAGAAAAGGAAATCAGCTGAGTCTGACCCAGGAGGGAGAGTCCTTCTACAAAAAAGCTACCTATATCCTTCAATATTGTAATGAGCTTCAGGCCGATTACTCCAGCATGTCCAGGATAAAGCCCCCTCTTCGCATCGGGATCCCTCCCATGTTGAGTACCGTATTTTTTCCGGAGCTGCTTACGGCGTTTCACGAAAAGCACCCGGAAATTGCCGTAGTACTGGAAGAATACGGATCTGTCCGTGCCTGCAATCTGGTACAGGATGACACCCTGGATGTAGCTTTGGTCAATATGGAACAGTATAATATAGATAAATTTCACAACACCGTCCTGGCCAACGACCAAGTGGTTTTCTGTGTGAGCAACGACCACAGGCTGGCAGAAAAAAAATCAGTCACAACAAAAGATATGGCGAAAGAGCAGCTGATCTTTTTCAATGCTGACTCCGTCCAGAATCAGATCCTGAAAATGCGTTTTGAGATGGATGGCCACACACCCAATATCGTTATGCGGAGCAGCCAGATCTACACCACCCTACAATTTGTAAAAACCGGAAAATATGGCTGCTTTCTCTACTCCAGCATGACCGATAACTTTTCCACCTCCAATGTTACCGGTATCCCGCTCAATCCACCTGTCCGCATAAAAATCGGCATGGTATGGAAAAAAAGCAAATATATCAGCGGCGATATGCTGACATTTCTGCATTTCACCCGCATGTATTACAAAGAACATCCGCTGATAGAAAAGTAAATCCCAAAACTTCCAATTATATGTCGATTAATTTTTCTAATAAATGCAATTTTTTTTAAAAAACCATTGAAATCCATCAATTCATGTGATACTCTGTGTTACAGTGTTTTTCTACACAAAACGAATGACCGCCACCACCGCACACAAAAGGTCCTGGCATCATTCAAAAATAAAAAAACTCAGGAGAGTCTCTTCAAATCAAAAGGGAAGAGCGCCGAAGGTGTACGCAGCACACAAAATGCTGTAAATCTCTCAGGCAAAAGGATGGAGGAAAGAGTAATGTTTACACAAATCAACAACTTTATCACATGGTTTGACGGAGTCGTTTGGGGACTTCCGCTGATCATTCTGATCCTGTTCACAGGAATTCTGTTAACCACTCGGTTAGGTCTTTTACAGGTAAGGCACCTCGGAAAGGCACTGAAATTCATGGTAAAAAATGAAGAAGGCGGCGATGGTGAGGTCACAAGCTTCGGAGCTCTGTGTACTGCACTTTCAGCAACCATCGGAACCGGAAATATCGTAGGTGTCGCAACTGCTATCGCAGCCGGCGGACCAGGAGCACTTTTCTGGATGATCGTAGCCGCATTCTTCGGAATGGCAACCAAATACGCAGAAGGACTTCTGGCGATCAAGTACCGTACCATTGACAAAGAAGGCCACGTTCTCGGCGGACCATTTTACTATATCGAAAACGGTATGGGAAAACAGTGGAGATGGCTTGCCAAGATCTTCGCATTTTTCGGAGCAGGTGTGGGACTTTTCGGTATCGGAACCTTTACACAGGTAAACGGTATCTCATCTGCAGTTACCAATTTCTTTGACCCGGATAAAGCACACACAGTAGCACTTTTCGGAAATACATATTCCTGGGCAACTGTAGTTGCATGTCTGATACTTACCGTATGTGTAGGACTTGTCGTTCTCGGCGGAATCCAGAGAATCGCAAAGGTATCCCAGGTCGTTGTACCGTTTATGGCAGTTCTCTATGTTGCACTGGCACTGATCATCGTGATCACAAACATCACTGCAGTACCTACAGCGATCGTAACTATCGTAAAATCTGCTTTCACAGGAAGTGCACTTGCAGGTGGCGCAATGGGAACCATGGTCGTAGCTATGCAGAAGGGTATCGCCCGCGGTATCTTCTCCAATGAGTCCGGTCTTGGTAGTGCCCCGATCGCAGCCGCTGCAGCTCAGACAAAGGAGCCGGTACGTCAGGGTCTTGTATCCATGACAGGTACATTCATTGATACTATCGTTATCTGTACAATGACAGGTCTTTCCATCGTCATTACAGAAACATGGAACACAGGTCTTGAGGGTGTTGCCATCACAACAGCCGCATTCCAGAAAGGACTTCCTTTCCCGCCGGTTGTAGCATCCTTCTCACTGATGCTGTGCCTGGTATTCTTTGCATTCACAACAATCCTTGGATGGGATTACTACGGTGAAAGATGTCTGGAATACCTGTTCAACAGAAACAAAGCCGCAGTTACAACATACCGCTGGCTGTACATCATCTGCGTATTCATCGGACCATATATGACTGTAGCAGCTGTATGGAACATCGCAGATATCTTCAATGCCCTGATGGCATTCCCGAACCTGATCGCTCTTCTTGCCCTGAGCGGTGTGGTTGTAAAGGAAACTAAGGATTTCTTCAAAAGACATAAAAATTACGAATTCTGATCCCAAATATCGTAATCAAATGTAAACACACGCAAACACATGATGATCCCCTAATATCATATAAAAAAAGACGCGAACCTTTTTATCCTCCGATAAAAGGCCGCGTCTTTTTTATTTAAAAGCTTTCTATGCCAGCGTCAGGATCTCCATCTGCTGTGTCAGATCCGCTGCATCCAGAATCTCTCCATTTCGGATATCTTTCTTATCAAGCCGGACACACATTTCCTCTCCATCTGTCATATGGAAAAAATTATCCTCCAGAGTAACATCCGCATCAGTAAATCCAATAGTTGTAAACGGGCTGAAGCAGCTGCTTTTTAAATGGATCACAAATGCATCACCTTGCTCCTCCACCTCGGCAGTGATCTCCGGTTTATCCAGCTCCAGATATTTATACGGAACAAGGGTCTCCACATCACAGAGCACATCTCCGTCAGCAAGTGTCACTTCCGCCTCAAGAAAGATCTCATACTTCTTGTCTTCCCATCCGGAAACATCCACCGCCAGGATCGGAGCGGACTCCTGCACACCCACAGTGCCCGTTCCGGTAAGCTTCTCAAGAATCTCGCATTCCATATTTTTCACATAAAAGGCAACCTGATATGACTGTGCATCCATACTTTCATTTGCCAGATACACCTGCATGATATCCCCATCCATGCACATACTCACCGCCTGTGGCCCATAGAATTTTTTTGCCATATAATGAAGTGCCTTCCAACGGCCAAAGTAGTCGATACTTGCCCAGGATGCCACCGGCCAGTTGTCATTGATCTGCCAGTAAAGGGTACCCATACAGCGGCCTCTGTGACGTCTCCAGTGGTCTACTCCATACTTCATGGCCATTCCCTGAAGGATCTGGCTCACATAGAGAAGCTTGCGGAAATTCTCCGGATAACGGAAATTCTCGGAAAGATAATACAGGATCTTTCCGTTAGCTGCAGGATTTTTCTGGTGGTTCTCCATCACCCTGGAAAAAATATTCCTGTCTTTCTCTTCCGTAAAGCTCTCCACAGTTTTCAGGCACGGAAAAGACTGGAAGCCAAACTCCGAGCAAAAACGAAAATAATGCTTCTGATAATCTGTAAAAGGCTTCTGACCATGCCATACATCCCAGTAGTGACAGTCTCCTCTGTTCTCATCGTCCGGATCATCAAAGCAGCCTCCGGAGCTTGGGGAAGACTGCCAGAAAAAGGTCTCGCTGTCTGCCGCCCTCACTGCTTTCGGAACTATGTACTCAAACATTTTTATGTAGTCCGCACGGAGATATTTCGACTCACTCTGTACCTCCGGCCAGTGATCCCAGGCAGACTCCATCTCATTGTTTCCGCACCACAGGCCAAGGGATGCATGATGACGGAGACGTTTTACATTTTCCGTGATCTCCTTCGTGATATTATCTTCAAATTCTTCTGTAAGATCATAAACATTACATGCGAACATCAGATCCTGCCATACGATCAGTCCCATCTCATCACAAAGATCATAGAAATGATCCGAAGGATAATAACCGCCGCCCCACACACGGACACAGTTAAAATTGGCACGTTTGCAGGATTCCAGAAGATACTTCTGGACCTCCGGTGTGATCCTGGAATAGATGCAGTCCTCCGGAATATAATTTCCCCCCATGGCAAAAATTTTCACGCCGTTGACACAGAACGCGAACTCTTTTCCCCAGAGATCTTTTTCCTGGCTGATGGTAAGGGTACGGAGACCGATGCGCTTCGTTATGGTTTCCAGAACTGTGCCATACTCGTCCAGAAGTTCCACCTGAACTTTATATAACGGCTGATCGCCGTAGCCGTTTGGCCACCAAAGCTTCGAGTTGTGGATCGAGGATGTCAGCACTGCTGGATTATTATTCGCTGATACAGTCTCCCCCACTTTGCATACATGGGCTTCCGTTTTTCGGTCGTTAGCACCTGTTCTATGTCCACAGACGCTCTCTGCATCCTCCTGGATCGTCACCCTCACCTGACACTTATCCACAGCATCTCCGCTTACAGCCACAGTTGTACACACATCCACAGCATTATCCCCATGCACCTGTGTGATCTTCACATCCTCAATTCTCGGATGACTGTATGCTTCCAGATAAATATCCCGAAAAATCCCGGCATCAATGGTCTGGGGGCCCCAGTCCCATCCAAACATACAATGAGCCTTCCGGATCAGCTGGTTTCCTTTCATTCCACCGCAGGGAACATAGTGGATCTCTTTATTATCTTCATACTCATAAGCTTCGATATACTTGAATACCGACCGGAATACGATCCGGATCTGATTCTCCCCGGAATGAAGAAATTCTTTCACATCCAGCTTCCAGGTACGATGCATGTTATCTGCAGATCCGGCTTTTTGCCCATTGATATAAATATCTGCAAGAGTATCCAGCCCCTCACAGACCAGAATTATTTTTTCTTCTTTCAGGATATCCTCTGCAGCCACAAATGTTCTGCTGAATTCATAATCCTTCCGGAACAGTTCCCTTGTCACATCCTCATTTGTCCGGTAAAAAGGATCTTCGATCTTCCCGGCACCATAGAGCCCGGAAAGCACAGATCCCGGAACCTGTACCTCACATAATCTGTCATTTCCTGCTTCTGCCAGCTCCCACTGGCCATTTAACATTATTTTCCTCATAAAATATATCTTCTCCTGTAAAAATCCCCTTCGCACGATCTTATATACAGGGCTGTTGTATCAGCCGTACTGTATTTTATTTATAGCCTTCCCCCATAATTCCGGTAATTCTCAATATAATCCAGGATCTCCTCCGGGTCTTTCATGAACCGGCACATACCCACAACATCTCTGGACATAAATTTTTCCCCGGCTGTGTATTCCAGGAGTGCCTGCATGCTGTCGTAATATCCCTGAATATTATAAAGAACGATCGGCCTGTCGATCCGTCCCAGACTCTTCAATGTCAGAATCTCAAAAAACTCCTCATAAGTACCAATTCCCCCAGGTACCACGATAGTCGCATCCGCGCGGCTTTCCAGCAGGTGCTTCCTCTCACGCATATTTTCAGTAAAAATGAACTCTGTACAATGCTCATACAACACTCCCGGCTGGTCAAAAAATCTCGGTGCGATACCCAGGATATAGCCTTTTTCTCTGTCAACGCCCCGGGCTGCCGCCCCCATCAGCCCCTCTTTTCCACCTCCGAAAACAAGGCCGTGTCCTCGCTTTCCCATCAGCTGTCCCAGCTCTTCCGTTTTCTCATAATAGATCTTTTTCAGCTCTGCGCTGGACGCTCCATATATACAAATATTCATAATCCTGTCTCCTTCCCTGCTGCCTCCGCAAATGCCCGGAGAAGCTTCAGCTGCTCTGAAGAATCATACATCATCTCCGGATGCCACTGCACAGCTACTGCAAATGGATGATCGTTTATCTCTGAATATAACTTTTGCCGGCCTCTGCACATGATACTGGCAAAGACCGGCTTTCCGTCATTTCCGATACATCTGGAATGCATCCGGAAATGCCTGTTATTTTATTATAATCTGACATACACATGGGGTCAAGCAATTGCCGTTGCCTGAAACTCCCGTTTTATTATACGAGAACTTTTTCTACTGCGTTTTTCCATCCGCTGTATTTCTGGTTTCTTTCCTGCGGATTCATGGAGGGGATGAACTGATTGCGGTTCTTCACCTCGAAAATGCTCTCCATCTATAATTTAGGACTGATCAGTCATACAAGCCATTCTGCTCAAAATCTCTAAACAGGCTGGCTTCTCCATCATCAGCAAATGCATCTGCATCCCCCTGATTGGAATCATCCTGTCCTCCCTGGATATCTGGGATATCTGTATCCTGGGAATCCTGGGACGTGCTATCCTCAGCGCTGTCCTTGCTATCCTTGCTGGAACTGTCATCTTTACCAAGTTTTACAGTGAGTGTCTTCTCCTTATATTCATTACCATCCAGAACTGCAACCGTCACATCGATCTTTTCCTTCGGCTCATAATACTGAAGCAGCTCAACCAGCTGATCGATACTGGTGATCGTTTTACCATCAAACTCTGTAATGACCATATTCTTGGTAATACCTGCATCATCGGCAGGGCCGCCCTCGGTTACCTTCGAAACAAATACACCCTGCGGGATACCATAAATCTGTACTGCCTCCGTACTTACTGTACTGCCTATGATACCAAGGATACCATGATTATCCACTTTATCTCTTGCCTTGGCATTCATCATGTTCTCAAGAGAATCCGCAACATCAGAAATTGCAATGGCATACCCCATACCTTCAACCTCAGTAGAAGCAAGCTTGGAAGAGTTAATACCAACAACCTCACCATCCATATTCAGAAGCGCACCGCCACTGTTACCGGGATTGATAGCCGCATCTGTCTGGATCAGGTTCACGCCTTTGTTGATACTGCTGCTGTTATCTGTAGAATCACCCTCGATCTGTCCTGATGCATCTGTCTTACGGTTCTTAGCACTGACAATACCAGTAGTAACGGACTGGCCATAGCCAAGTGCATTACCGATGGCAACAACCTGCTCACCGATCTTCAGATCATCAGAGCTTCCGATCTTTGCAACAGAAATTGCATCCATTGTATCATCCGAAACATCCTTCGTTGCAACAGAAACAACTGCAAGATCCTCGCTTTCATCAAAGCCCTTTACCGTAGCCTCATAAGCATTACCATCTGCAAAGGCAACTGACAAGGTATCGGCACCATCCACAACATGATAGTTTGTGGCGATCAGCAGCTCAGAATCTGTTTTTCCGATGATAATACCGGAACCGCTTCCTTCAACTTCCTGCTCCTGGCTCGGCGCATACTGGGAACCAAACATGCTGTAATAATCCTGAACCTCCTGAACGGACTTGGTTGTGATGGCAACTACAGAAGGCATTGCCTTCTCAGCAACATCTGATACATCCAGACTGCCCTTTGTATCGGAGGATTTTGTATCCTCTGTATCTTCGCTGTCTTTATTTGATTTTTTATCAGACTTCATAAGAGTCAGATTCTCGGAGCTGTCGGTTGCCGCCTGTACGGACTGTGCACCGGAGAAATAATTTATACCTTCATATGCACCAACTCCAATGCCGCCGGCAAGTACTGCACACAGGCTGATGGTTGCACCCTTTTTCATCATTTTCTTTATTTTTAATTTTCTGTTATTGTTCATGGTTAAGTCCTCCCTGGGAAAAAATTCTTCTCTGTTTCCTTTTGATGCTTCAAAGTATATGGGTTAATTGTGTTTACTTTGTGGGAAAAATGTGTTTTATTTGTTAAAACTTTTCACTGTCATCACAACTACAAACCACGCAACCTCAAGAAGAACGATCATTCCACCTGGTTTCAGTCCAGCATAATAGGAAAGAAACAGTCCGGCAATGGTGGTACATACCGCCACGATAATGGCACAGATCAGTGTACCCTTATAGCTTTTTGCCATCTGCATCCCACACGCCACCGGAACTACCAGCATGGAGGAAACGATCAGGGTTCCTACTGTTCGGGACGCAATGGAAACTGTCAGAGCCGTCAGAATAGTAAAAAGAAAATTAATATTCCGCACGGAAACACCGGAGATCCTTGCCGCATTTTCATCAAATCCAATATAAAACAGTTCCCTGTAAAAAAACAGCACTGCTGCCAGTACCAGCACACTGATCACAACTACCAGCGCCAGCTCTCCTTCACTGATGGACACAATACTTCCGAACAAAAAGCTGTTCAGACT
>OBJE01001388.1_pt1 | contig 12860 bp, 10 predicted proteins | sample 1519681 | NCBI WGS metagenome assembly OBJE01 (sample SAMEA3888898, study PRJEB22519) | human gut metagenome | biome: human gut; feature: human-associated habitat; material: faeces | place: Denmark | collected 2011 | reverse complement strand
AAGGAGAAGGTATCATGAGAATAGCAGTAACATATGAAAATGGACAGATTTTCCAGCACTTTGGACACACAGAGACATTTAAGATTTACGATGTAGAGGAAGGAAAAGTAGTACATTCAGAAGTAGTAGATACGAATGGAAGCGGACATGGCGCATTGGCAGGAGTTCTTAATGCATTGAATGCAGATGTTTTGATCTGTGGCGGAATCGGAGGCGGCGCACAGACAGCGTTAGCGGCAGCCGGCATCAAGCTTTTCGGAGGAGTTTCCGGAGATGCGGATGAAGCAGTAGAAGCTTTTATCAATGAAACACTTGATTATAATCCAGATGTTAAGTGTTCTCATCATGAGCACAGCCACGGGGAAGGACATACATGTGGCGAGCATGGATGCGGAAGCCATAGCTGTCATTAAGAAGAATGGTTCGCCTAAGAGCGGCTACTGGGAGATTGTAGATAAATATCTATACTTTATAGGGCCGTACTTCATAGGGTCGAAAGGATGTGTCAAGGTAATGGAGAAGTTATCGCAACACATCCTTTTTGTGTTATTTAGTTAATAAAAATGTTTGAACCTATGAGATTTTCAAGATTAGTTAAATGTGGTAGAATTCATATAGAAAATACTAATGAAAGGTTATCAAGATAAGAATGGAACGAGATTTTATCTCAATATTTATTTTTGCACTGGGAACAGCAGAAAGTATATACATTTTTAAAAGTTTATTTGATTTTGTAATAAAGAGAAATTTTTCAAAATTATATGGAATAGGAAAATTGCCGAGAAGCGTAAAGGTAAGAAAAAAATCAAATGAGAAAGGAAAAAACTATTATTATCTAAATTATCCTTATTGGTCTGTAAGTAAAAAGGACGGTATAGCAGATAGGAGAGTAAAGAAAAATTACATTATATGGAAGAGAAGTAAATTATATGTTGAGAACTATTTGGTTTTTACAAAAAGGCCATATGATTTACTTAGAGTAGTCAGAAAATTGCGCTTGCAAGGAATTACAATAGATTTATGTAAAGAAGAAAGAATAAAACGTGCTGACCTTTTGAAAAAGAAAGAGACATTTGCGCATAATAGTGATATTCAAAAAATCGTTGATTACTATTCGGAGAAACCAACTAATTTTGAAGGATTATGCTCGGAATTATTTGAAAGTTTAGGATATATAGCTAAACTAACTCCTCCGACAAATGACGGAGGTTATGATATATTACTTACCAGAGGGGAAGAAAAAACGATTGTTGAATGTAAATGCTATTCAATAGGACATAAAGTTGGGCGTCCGAATATCCAGAAACTTGTAGGGGCAAATAATGTTGTATTAGCAGATAAAATGATTTTTATAACAACAAGTGATTTTTCCAGTGCAGCTATTTCTTACGCTGAAGAGGTGGAAGTGAAACTGATAAATGGTAATAAGTTAATGGAACTTTTACACAAGCAGGGTTTTATTGAAAAAGAAAAAGTTAAGATAAATGTGATGGAATGCCAACTAGAAACGGCAGACTTATATCCATATGTTCCGCGCGATATATATGAGAATTTTTTTGAATGATTTTTGAAGCATTTTTGAAAATTTTCAAGAGAAATGGAGCAGCAACAAGTGCGTCTGCCGATATGAGGGATTTCCCAAGACTGTGATTCAATGGCCGATAACACCGGAATGTCTGTGTTGGAGACCGAAATTTTTATATGAAAGATATCACAAGCCAATTTATATCACAGAGAACGGATTGTCCTGCCATGATGTGATCTCGTTAGATGGAAAAGTGCATGATCTAAATAGAATTGATTTTTTTGCAAGATATTTACGAGAACTGAAAAAGGCAACAGAGGAAGTGGACATCAGAGGATATTTCCAGTGGTCTTTGATGGATAATTTTGAATGGACAAAGGGTTATTCAGATAGATTTGGAGTTGTGCATGTAGAATATAGGAACTAGCAGAGAATTATGAAAGATTCAGCATTCTGGTATAAACATGTGATAGAGACAAACGGAGCGGGATTATAAGAAGAAAATATAGAAAAAATATAATGAATACAATAGATTTTATACGAGGGTTATGTTTGCATCGTTTCACAAAAGAGGATCTCTTTCGACAGATACAGAAATGTTATTAATGGAGAAAGGCAACTGTTGACTTTTGCTTTTTAGCGTGCTAAAATCAAGAGTGTAGAAAAACAAAGACGTTTTGCAGTCATTATTGCAAAGCGTCTTTTTATTTTATCAGCAGTGATAAAGAGTGTGCGGTAAACAGATAATACAGAAAAGGAAGAATGCTCTATGAAAGAATTGTTATTTTTGCTTGTATTGTTTGTTTCTAATGTTATTCAGGCTATCACAGGGTTTGCCGGTACGGTATTGGCGATGCCGCCTTCCGTTTATTTGCTTGGGCTGGATCATGCAAAGGTGGTCCTGAATGTTATGGCCTGGCTGTCCGGACTGATGATCGCAGTGACCGGATATCGACATATAAACTGGAAAGAATTGCTTAAGATGTCTGCGGTCATGTTGGTTGGAATGTTTGCAGGGATACAGATCTGCCGGATCGTGAAATCTGAAAATATTCTTCTGACAATATATGGAATCATAATCGTCGTAGTTGCATTAAAGAATCTGTGCATCCATACAGAGAAAAAACTTCCGGATCTCATTTTGTGGATAGTTCTGATCCTGGCAGGGATAATTCATGGTATGTTTGTATCAGGAGGGGCTTTACTTGTGATCTATGCAACACAGGTACTGAAAGAAAAAGAAGAATTTCGTGCGACAGTGGCCCCTGTATGGGTGGTGCTGAATTTTTTTCTGATGGTTACCCAGTTCAGGAGCGGCCTGGTTGGAACGGCAGATATTCGACTGATCTGTATCAGTATCCTGCCATTACTTATAGCTACATGGTTAGGTAAAAAGCTGGTATGTAAAGTATCTCAGAAGGTATTTCTGAATCTGACTTATATACTGCTTCTGATATCTGGAGTATCTTTGATCGTCTGATGCAGTTGATCACAGGAAGCTGCGGTGGAGAAAGGTGTATAAATATGGCAGTAACATTGCGTGAGATCATAAAACAGGTACAGCATCTGGAGATGAAGCTGGTAGCAGGTGAGACAGGACTGGATCATGAAGTGTCATGGACGCATATGGTAGACAGCGACACGATTTCTGCATTTCTGCAGGGACAGGAGCTTACTTTTACAACTGGATTAGGATTGAATGAAAATCTGACTCTTCTTCGTCTGGTAAAGGAAGTATGGCGAAACAAAGCCAGTGGGATCGTGATCAATACAGGGCCTTATATCAGTGAGATCGGACAGGATGTTATTGATTTTGCAAATGAAAAGGGATTCCCGGTATTTGAAGTACCGTGGAGGGTTCGAATGGCTGAAATCATGCGGATCATATGTTTTGCAATAACAAAAGAGCAGCAGAACGCAATTGAGGTTGCGACGGCACTGAACAATGCCTTTTTATGTCCGTCCCAGGAAGAATTGTATGTTTCGGCACTGATGAGAAAAGGGTATTTTACAGACAGTGCATATACGGTTGTGAATGTGTGTGTTCTGGAAGACAATGATCGTGTAACAGGAACAAGGCTAGAGCAGATTTTATCTAAACTGAGCAGTCATATCCGCTGTAATTATAATGGGATTTTGTGTTGTGCCCAGGATAAGCAGATTCTTCTGGTTTTGTGTGATTATTCTGATGAAGCATGCAGAAAAACTACAGAGAGGATTTTTCAGATACTATGCAGGATGGTATGTCAGAAGGAACAGATTTTTGTAAGTGTAAGTAAGCAGATTTCCGGGATCAGGCAGATTTATAAGAGCTATCAGTTTGCGGAAAAAATGTCTGATCTATTATGTGTCTGTCAGGTTCCGGGCGAGCAAAGCACAGATGGCGGAAAGATTATTTTTTACAAAGATCTTGGGATTTACAGGGTACTGCTCACACTTACAGATAAGGAAGCAATAAAAGAATATCTGGCAGATACAGTAGCTCCATTGTATGAATATGATGAGATGAACCACTCAGATCTGGTCAGAGTACTTCAGTGCTACCTGGCTAACGACTGCAGTGTCAAAAGTGCGTCACAGGAATTGATCGTACATCGAAATACAATTAATTATAAGCTTGGAAAGGCTGCTGAGATACTTGGAAAAAATCTTTCTGATTTTGATGTGCGTTTTCAGCTGAGGCTGGGTTTCCTGTTATATCAGATGAATGAAATGTAAAAGGAAAATGCGGCAGCAGAATAATAACGATTGTGCTGCAGCACAAAAATAATTGGATAGATGTCTATTGCAGACAGCCAGTGTCGAGAGTAATATATGACTCAGATAAGACAAAGGCGTCTGGTTCACAAATGAATGTGGGCCGGGCGCTTTTCTTATTCTACAACAAATAATAAGTTTGTTTACCGCAAAAATGAACAATATTTAAAACTGAATTACAGATAAAGAGGAGGAAGTTATTATGAGTTTAACAGGAAAAGAAGTAGCACAGATGCACAAAGATTATGTGATGCAGTCATGGGCAAGATCAGGAGCAGATACTTTGCCGGTAGAAAGAGCCGAGGGAATTTATTTTTACGATTATGATGGAAAAAAATATGCAGATATGGCTTCACTTCTGGTGTGTTCCAACCTCGGACATGAGCTTCCGGAGATCGTTGAAGCGATCAAGGAACAGGCTGATAAGATGTGCTTCATGGCACCGGCATATGCATCCGAGCCTAAGAGCATGCTGGCAAAAATGCTTGTAGAAGCAGCAGGAGCAGATACATACAAGAGAGTTTTCTTCACAAATGGTGGAGCAGAATCCAATGAGAATGCTATAAAAATGGCACGTATGGTAACCGGAAGAACCAAGATCTTTTCCTGCTACAGAAGCTATCATGGAGCTACACTTGGAGCATCCAATGCTTCCGGTGACTGGAGAAGATATGCAGCAGAGATCGGTGGTGCAAATGGATTCGTACACTTTATGAACCCTCAGATGTATCGTGACGGATATACAAAAGGAGTTGATGATGCAGAGGTAACGAAAAAATATCTGGATGCGCTGGATCTGCAGCTCAGATATGAAGGCCCCGGAAATGTGGCAGCAATCCTGATGGAGTCTATAGTAGGTGCAAACGGTGTCATTCTTCCTCCAGACGGATATATGGAAGGTGTTCGTGCACTTTGTGACAAATATGGAATCCTTTTGATCTGTGATGAGGTTATGGCAGGATTTTACCGTACAGGAAAAATGTTTGCATTTATGAATTTCGACATGAAACCGGATATCATTACATTTGCAAAAGGTGTTACCTGTGGTTATGTACAGCTGGGCGGATGTATTGTAAGTAAAAAGGTTGCGGAGTATTTTGAGGAAAATGTTCTTCAGTGCGGACTTACTTACAGTGGACATACACTTGCATGTGCGGCTGGTGTAGCAGCAATGAAATATTATAAAGAACACGACATCGAGGGCCATGTAGCTGAGATGCACGAGATCGTTGCTCCGTTTATGGATGAGATGGTAAAGAAGCATAAATGTATTGGTGAAGCAAGATGTATCGGTTTGTTCGGTGCACTTGAAGTAGTCAAGAATAAAGAAACCAGAGAACCGATGCAGGAATACGGCGTACCCGGACCGGTAATGCCGTGGATATTTGCAGAATTAAAGAAACGTGGCTTTGCAACCTTCGGACGTGAGAACTTTATTGAAATCTGTCCGCCACTGATCATCACGAAAGAGGAGCTGGAAGAGTATCTCCCGATCCTTGATGAAGTGCTTACAATGGTCGATGAAAAATTTTGTGACTGATAAAGCAGGAGGTAGCCTATGAACTGGGATTATCTACAGCCGGTAAAAATTCATTTCGGCAAAGGCAGAGTAAAAGAAATCAAAGAAATAGCCAGAGAGCTTGGCTGCGAAAGAGGCCTTCTGGTGGCAGGACCGTTTTTCTTTAAAAGCGGTCTTGCCGAAAAGGTCATAAAAGAGTCAGAAGGAATGATCGTTGCTTCTTTTGGAGATGTTTCTCCAAACCCGGACGTTGTAGAGGTAGATGCCTGTGCGGAAGTGATCCGGCAGAAAAATATCGGATTTGTGGTAGCATTGGGTGGAGGCAGTCCCATGGATTGTGCCAAAGCAGCTGCCAGTGTAGCTCTGACTTCGGATTCCATCCGTAAGTATCATGGAACCGGAGTAGCAATGCCGGAGAAACATCTTCCACTGATCGCAGTTCCTACGACTGCAGGAACAGGAAGTGAAGTGACCTGTGTATCAGTTCTTTCGGATCATGCAAATGGAAAAAAAGCGCCGATCGTATCAGAGGGATTTTATCCGGCAGCAGCTATCATTGATCCGGAACTTACTTATACAATGCCACCGCAGGTTACGGCAGGAACAGGAATTGATGTTCTTTCCCATGCGATCGAAGGCTATTGGAGCAAAGGTCATCAGCCGATCTGTGATGTACTTGCGATGCATGCAGCAGAACTGGTATTTAAATATGTTTACAGAGCATACAGGAAGCCCGATGATGAGGAAGCAAGGGAGAAAATGTGCGAAGCATCTTTGATCGCAGGATTGGCGTTTACTTTACCGAAAACCACTTCGTCTCATGCGTGTTCATTTCCATTGACCAATATTTATCACATCCCGCATGGCGAGGCGTGTGGCCTGACCCTGGATTATTTTATAAGAATCAATGCAAAAGGCGAAGGTGGTGAACGTGTAGAGGAATTTGCCAGAAGGATTGGATTCAAAGATGCAGAAGAGATGGCGGATGCAGTTCTTGAATTAAAGAAAAAAATGGGATTGCGGTGTGATCTGAAGGATCTGGAGCTTGATGATGATCAGATTGCGGAGCTGGTTCACATCAGCAGACACCCGAACCTTTATAACAATCCGGTAGAGATCACAGACGAGATGCTGGATGAGATGTATCGATATCTGGCCGGAAAGTGAAAGATTTTGATTGAATATTGAAAAAAATAATGATAATATAGAGAGAGACGATGGAGTCCGGATACTTTGGTATCTGGGCTCTTTTTGTATTTATGGATGGGAGATGAAGGATTATGAAACTGATCACAGCAATCGTAAGACCTGAGAAAGTGATGGACGTCATCAAAGCACTGGAGCAGGAAGGATATTTTGCTTTTTCAAAATGGGCAATTTCAGGAAGAGGTAAGGAAAAAGGAATTCAGGTAGGGGATGTCCTTTATCAGGAAATGGCAAAAAATATGCTGTATATTACTGTTGGGGACAAAGAAAAAGATGAGGTTGTAGATATTATCATTAACAGTGCAAAGAGTGGGCAGTATGGACATTATGGTGATGGAAAAATTTTTGTTTCCGATATCAGTGAGGCATATACGATCAGTGAAGAAACCAGAGAAGATGATGATGAATGATATGATTGATGAAGCAGGAGGATATATATGGGTGAAAGAAATAAAAGAACAAAATTAAAAAAATCCATGGGACCTGGTTCGATCTGGGCAGTTGCAGTCGGTTCCATCATTGGATGGGGATGTTTTATACAGGGTGGTCTCTGGACAGAACGTGCAGGTGGACCGCTCCCGCTGTTTCTGGGATTTCTGGCAGGCGGTCTTTTAATGATCGTGGTAGGCTACAGCTATTCTTATATGATCGCAAAATTCCCGGTAGCGGGTGGTGAATTTGCCTATGCATATAAAGGCTTTGGAAGAACTGCTTCGTACATATGCGGATGGATGCTGTCGCTTGGATATCTGTCTATTGTAGCTTTGAATGCAACGGCACTTCCGGTATTGGCATCCTATATTTTTCCTGGAGTCTTTAACAGAGGTTACCTGTATACAATTGCAGGATATGATGTATATATGGGTGAAGTCGGATTATCCCTGTTTTTTATCATACTTTTCGGGATCATGAATTACAAAGGTGCGAAATCTGTAGGAAATCTTCAGCTTGCGATGGTCCTTATCATGTGTGCAGCGGTTGTTGTATCAGTCATTGGTGTGATCGCAACAGGACATTTTGATGCTTCAAACTTGCAGCCGGCATACGGAGCCGAAGGCAAGTCTCTTGGAAGCGGTTTTGTATCTATCCTGGCATTGGCTCCGTTCCTTTATGTAGGATTTGACTGTATTCCACAGGCGGCAGAAGAATATGATTTTCCACCACAGAAGTGCAAAATGCTGATCATTTCAGCATTGATCGTAGGTGCTTTGATCTATGGTGCAATGGCACTGGTGACAGATTGTGTTGTTCCCTGGCAGCAGGTTCTGACTATGACAGATGGGAATGGAACTCTTGTAAAATGGCATACAGGTGCAGTTCTTGATCTTGCAATGGGAAAAGTTGGTGTGTGCTTTGTGGCACTGGCAGTGTGCATGGGAATTTTTACCGGTATGAACGGATTCTTTATGACATCCAGCCGTCTTTTATTTGGTATGGCAAGAGCAAAAATGCTTCCGTCAGCTTTTGAAAAGGTTCATCCGGAGCATAAAACTCCGTCCATATGTGTTGGGTTTACCATGATCATCTGCTGTATCTGCCCATTTTTCGGCAGAGAAGTGATCGGCTGGGTTGTAGATATGTGTTCCGTAGGTACTGCGTTCGGATATTTCTTTACCTGTGCAGGTGCTTATATTCTTCTGAAAAAATATGGCGATGATACAGATACAAATAAAATCCATCCGGCAGTAGCCATGGGCGGCTGTGTGATCTCTGTTGTAATATTGCTGCTCCTGATCGTGCCCGGTTCTCCTGCATTCATGGCTCCACAGTCCTTTGCAGCACTGATCGTGTGGGTGTTGATGGGAGTTACCTTCTATTTTGTTTCAAAGAAAAATTTTGCGAAAATCACTAAGAGAGAAATGGATTATCTGATTCTTGGAAATGTACAGGTGGTTCGAGGACTGAGAAAAGGAAAAGACCAGGGAAGAGTTGTACAGGGAAATATTGTGGCTGATCAGAGTAATAAATCTTAAAAGGTAATAAAACGGCTGCAGGCCTATAATACTTTCAGGGTAACAGAAAAACTTCCATTCAAAAAATGGGAGTTTTTCTGTTACCGGAGTATCATATTTGCAAGGTGTGATTTATAAAGTATCTTGACAGAGGTACCGATCCTGTTATACTATTAAAACTGATAAAGGGGAGTAACCTACGTTTGGAAATCTGCGTTTGCAGTGTCGTCAGTACGGTGGAAACATCCGGCGCTGCAGGGAAATGGTGAGACTTTTATTGCATTTTTTGTTGTGCAATAAGGGTTTCTTTTTTTATATCCTTTTATCAAAAAAATCCTTTATTGCATAAAAAAATTACAGTTGGTGAATATTTGCAAAAAAGGAGGCAAAGGTAATGAAAGAAATTTATCAGCAGACAGCAGAAGAAGTTCTCGAGCGTGTGGAAAGCAGGGAATCAGGGCTTACCGATGAACAGGTCAGACGGTCCAGAGAGAAGTGCGGATGGAATGAGCTTGCAGAAGGAAAGAAAAAAAGTATTTTGCAGATCTTCTTTGAACAGTATAAGGATTTTCTGGTGCTGATCCTGATCGCATCGGCAGTAATATCCGGTATGCTTGGAGATGTGGAAAGTGCAGCAGTTATCGTGATCGTTATTACGATCAATGCGATTTTGGGAACTGTGCAGACAGTAAAGGCTGAGCAGTCCCTGCAGAGCTTAAAGAAGCTTTCCGGACCGGAGGCAAAGGTATTACGTGATGGTGTGGCGGTACAGCTCCCGGCAAGAGAACTGGTTGTAGGAGATGTGATCCTTCTTGAAGCAGGTGATATGATCCCGGCCGATGGAAGATTGATTGAAAATGCAAGTCTTAAGGTCGATGAAAGTGCCCTTACCGGAGAAAGTCTTGCGGTTGAAAAGAGTATGGACATTATTTTGGAAGAAGCACCGCTTGGTGATCGGACAAATATGCTGTTTTCCGGAAGCTTTGTCACATATGGGCGTGGCAGAGCGGTTGTAACGAATGTAGGAATGCAGACAGAGGTTGGAAAGATTGCGGGACTTCTGAAATCGACTTCGGAAAAACAGACGCCACTTCAGGCGAATCTGGATGATTTTGGAAAGAAGCTTTCCATTCTGATCCTGATATTTTGCGGAATTCTGTTTGCGATCAGTGTATTCCGCGGTGAGAAGATCAGCAGTGCATTTATGTTTGCAGTAGCACTTGCAGTCGCAGCGATTCCGGAAGCTTTAAGCTCCATCGTGACGATCGTCCTTTCTTTCGGAACACAGAAGATGGCAAAGGAGCACGCGATCATTCGTAAGCTTCAGGCTGTGGAAGGTCTTGGAAGCGTATCTGTTATCTGTTCGGATAAGACCGGAACACTCACACAGAATAAAATGACAGTAGAAGATTATTATATTGATGGAAAAAGAATCACAGCAGATGCAATTGATGTAGCAGATCCGGCGCAGAGATGTCTTTTGGACTACAGCATTTTATGTAATGATTCAACAAACGAAAATGGAGTGGAGATCGGAGATCCGACGGAAACGGCATTGATCAATCTGGGCAGCCGGTACGGAATCGAGGCTGCTGGTGTAAGAAAGCTTTATCCAAGGGAAGGAGAGCTTCCCTTTGACAGTGACCGTAAGATGATGTCAACACTTCACAGAATTGATGATGAGAACCGGATGATCGTAAAAGGTGCGGTTGACCGGCTTCTGGAGCTGACAGACAGGATCTGGACAAAGGACGGAGTTCGGGAAATCACAGAAGCAGATAAAGAAAAGATCCGGCGCCAGAATCAGGAATTTTCAATGGAAGGGTTACGGGTACTGGCATTTACCTATCGTGAAATTCCGGAGAACCATGTATTGACGACAGAAGATGAGAATCAGCTGGTATTTCTTGGCCTGATCGCTATGATGGATCCGCCGAGGGAAGAATCAAAGGCTGCAGTTGCAGAATGTATAAAAGCGGGGATCCGGCCGGTCATGATCACGGGGGATCATAAGATCACAGCAGCGGCAATCGCAAAAAGGATCGGGATCCTACATGATCTGTCAGAAGCCTGCGAAGGTGCTGATATTGAAAATATGAGTGATGAGCAGCTGAAGGAGTTTGTCCCGAATATTTCTGTGTATGCAAGAGTGTCACCGGAGCACAAGATCCGTATTGTCCGTGCATGGCAGGAGAAGGGAATGATCGTGGCAATGACCGGAGACGGTGTGAATGATGCTCCGGCATTGAAGCAGGCAGATATTGGTGTTGCAATGGGAGTGACCGGAACCGAGGTCGCAAAGGATGCCGCAGCAATGGTGCTTACAGATGATAATTTTGCAACAATTGTAAAAGCAGTGGAAAACGGACGAAATTTATATCAGAATATCAAGTATGCGATCCAGTTTCTTCTGTCAGGAAACTTTGGTGCGATCCTGGCAGTTCTTTGTGCATCCCTTGCAGGACTTCCGGTTCCCTTTGCACCGGTACATCTGCTGTTTATCAATCTTTTGACAGACAGCCTTCCGGCGATCGCATTAGGCGTGGAGCCGCACAGCAGTGAGGTGATGAATGAGAAACCAAGATCAGCAGACGAGTCAATACTGACAAAGGATTTTCTTGGTAAAATCGGTCTGGAAGGCCTGGTGATCGGTATGATGACGATGATCGGATTTTTGACAGGATATCATCAGAATGGTGCACTGCTTGGCAGTACTTATGCCTTCGGAACACTTTGTCTGGCACGTCTGTTCCATGGATTCAACTGCAAATCGGATCATCCGGTTATCTTTACAAAACGTTTCTTTAATAATAAATGGCTTCAGGGAGCATTTGTACTTGGGGCAGTACTCATTACCGCTGTACTGACGGTTCCAGGATTTCATCTCCTGTTTAAAGTAGAGACGTTGGATCTGATGCAGCTTGGCTGTGTATATCTGTATGCGTTTGCAAGTCTTCCGATCATTCAGCTGCTTAAATGGATACGCATGAAATTAAGAAAAAGAGGAGAATGATAGTGGATATAAGTAAAATATCTGTAAAAAAAATCCGAGAGCTTATTGTGTTTACAGCATTTCTTGTGGTCGCCCTGTGGAAGTTTGATGTGGTGCTCGATGTGCTGAAAGCAATATGGGGGATCGCATTTCCTTTTGTACTTGGCGGAGCGATCGCATTTGTGACCAACGTGCCAATGAGCTTTTTGGAAAAGAAAATTTTTGGAAGGGTAAAAAAAGAAAATAAGATAGGTGCAAAACTGGCAAGACCGATAAGTCTGTTCCTTACGATCGTATTTGCGGTTGGCGTGATCGTACTGGTGATGTTTGGTGTGATCCCGCAGCTTACGCGGACAATGGGAACTCTGATGATGAGTATCGCTGATTTTATTCCGCAGATGCAAAGCTGGATCCGGGAATTCTCCCATAATAACCAGGAAATCATGAAGCTGGTAGATCAGGTACAGTTTAATCCGGATCAGGCGATCAAGTGGGGGATAAGCCTTCTTGGAAACGGTGCAGGAAATATGATGAATACCACAATGTCAGCAGTGGGTTCCATAGTCAGTGGATTGGCAACCTTTTTTATTGCTTTTTCATTTGCCTGCTATGTCCTTTTTCAGAAGGAGAAGCTGCATGTGCAGATCCGAAAAGTATTTTTTGCCTTTCTCCCAAAGAAAAAGGCAGATGCTTTTCTTAAAGTCTGTTCTCTGACTTATCGGACATTTGCAAATTTTCTTGCAGGTCAGTGTCTGGAAGCTGTGATCCTCGGCTGTATGTTTGTTGTGATACTGAGTATTTTGAGGATGCCATATGCACTTTTGATCGGAGTTTTGATTGCGTTTACCGCATTGATTCCGATTTTCGGGGCCTTCATCGGGTGTGCGGTGGGAAGCTTTTTGATCTTTA
>OBJE01001380.1_pt1 | contig 12954 bp, 10 predicted proteins | sample 1519681 | NCBI WGS metagenome assembly OBJE01 (sample SAMEA3888898, study PRJEB22519) | human gut metagenome | biome: human gut; feature: human-associated habitat; material: faeces | place: Denmark | collected 2011 | reverse complement strand
AAGGTCATTATACTTATCCTATGGTGGCGCAATTTTCAACTGGAATATTGGCGCAATTTTCAATTAGTATCTACATCCCATAGGTCGTCCGACAATGATATGGTCGGTAATGAAATTTCCCGATGAACTTCGCTCATTTGCCTGACTGCGTATCTGCGAGAATTATTCCTTCTGTTGTTCCCACTTGGCATACATCTCCCTTGAAAGTTCCACGATTTCCTTGCTCAACTTCACAAGGTCGATGGTATGTTTCTCCAGCTTGTAGAGCAACGCCATCGCCTTCTTCTCCGAAAAATGGATGCGCAATTCCTTCACGACGTGGTTGTAATTGGTGCCTATGCCGCGGAACTGGGCATGAAAGTCGGACAGCTTGGTACAGTATTCCAACATTGCTTTGTCCACTTTATGTACCCTGAACTTCTGTCCGAAGAAATGAGCCTTCAGAAAGACGGCTTTCGCATACACCTGTGATTCCTCGTACATCGTCAGGAACCTGTTCCATTCCATATCATCGAAGCGCACCATCACACAGTGTGTCTTCGGATTCAATTTGGGATTTCTCCCGTACTTGCTCTTCTTTTTCATTCTTCTTATTCTTTTAATTTTATGGTTTGTCCATTGTTTAATCTTTGATTAAGAAACCCCGAAATTATCCGACTGCGGAGGATAATTCTGCCCACAGCGGTGAAGGTGTTTTCAGTTACTCCGGGATATTCGGGTAACTAAAAACATACCTTGCTGTGTCTTTGAGGACACAAGAATCCTCCGCCTGTCGGATTGGTTTGTGAGTATAATAACTCATTTGGAATATCGGTCAAGCCGATGGTGTGTATCCACCGGCTTGACCGGTTCCACTGAAATCCGCTCAGAGCTTGCGCCACTGCTCGATGTCTTCCCGGTAGGTTTCAAGGTGCAGGCGTACGATGTTCTCTACCATCCCCGATGCGCTCATGCCCCTACTGCCGAAATAGCGGACAACCCTGTCCAGACTGTCGCGCACCTCGCCGCTGACAAACACGGGCTTGCGGTCGGCAATCTTTGGGACTTGCAGGTAAGCGGTACGGTACTCGTCCAGCGACAGCCTGCGTTGTTTGCTGCTGACACGCTTCTGTGGCACTGCCACTTCTTCGGGAGTTCTGCCTGACGGTTCATCCACCGTAGCTGTTTCCGCTTTTTTCGTGATGGTCTTGACGGGTTGTGCCAGATGTTCCGGCTCCAGACCGATGTTTCGGTAGAAGTCGTCCATAGACTTCTCACTGCGGGATTCCCTGCGTCCCATTCTTTCCACGATTTCACGAGCCTGCTGCTCACTGATACTTGGTTCTCTTTTCATTGTCATAAAACAGGTTGATTAAGTTATTACTGTGGTCTTGGTCAGTACCTCGACCGATTGTTGCAAGCAAAGTAAGATGTTTTAGTACAGTCAGTCAATAACTTGGATTCGATTAGGCAATATTGTGAGACTTTGCTTTATGATGATAGAGATATTGGTGAGGACTTCACAGATTTGCCGGATATGAATAACCGGAAGAACAAAGGTGCAATCACAGTCAGGTTTGAATTAAGCCCTTGTTTTTTCTCTTGCCACATTCCTGATTTCCGGAATTAAGAATATAGTCCCAATCTGTGCCAACCTCTACCAACCTGTGCCACATGCTTCCACTTCCGGGAAATCCATTGCCGGATAACAGATTATATATTCCTTTGTGGCAAAAGAAACAGTAACAATAAAAAAGTATTGTATATGGAAATCGTATCAATTGAAAGAAAGACCTTTGAGGCGATGGTCGCCAAGTTCGACCGTTTCGTCAGTCGCATGGATGCCATCTGTCGGCGGCACGGAGAAAAGAAGATGGGCGAGTGGATGGACAATCAGGACGTTTGCCGGATGCTCAACATCAGTCCACGCACATTGCAGACGCTTCGGGACAATGGAACGCTGGCTTACTCTCAGATAAACCACAAGACCTACTACCGTCCCGATGATGTACAGCGCATTGTTTCCGTTGTGGAGGACAGGCGCAAGGAAGCAAAGTTCAAAGGAAGAACTATATAAACTTGATGAAATGAACGAAATAAACTAACAATACTCACTAAATCCAAAGTAACATGAATGAACTGATAAACAAGGACAACGAGTGGATAATCCACTTCATGGGCAGTCTCGACCGTCTTTTGGACAACTTTGAGCATCTGACCGCCAATTACCGCCCGACACTGAACGGAGAGCGTTTCTTCACTGACAAAGAAGTGTCGGCACGGCTGAAAGTGAGCCGCCGGACACTTCAGGACTACCGGAACGAAGGACGCATAGCCTATATCCAGTTAGGCGGCAAAATTCTCTACCGTGAATCGGACATCGAAAGGATGCTTGCTGGCGGCTACCGCTCCGCTTACCGACAGACGGCAACCTGATTTTCTTGAAGGAGCGCAGTTTGCCGTCTGCCCTGTGATTGCGTCAGCAATGGACTTTCGGCAAAAGAGAAAGGAACGGCTTACGGACGGAGTGTCAAAATCCAGCTTCGTCTGTAAGCCGTTCCTCTCTTTTTTCTTCTGATTCCCCATCAGTCGCTTGTTTCCGTTGCCGGATGCTCTTCAAGCGTATGGCAGGCAATGGCAAGGTTTTCGGGTTGAATACGCTACGCAGGAGGAAGATTCTGCCCGAAACGGCTCTGCCGCCCGACCTTGCCGCTGCCATCAAGCCATACGCTACCTTTGCATCCGTGTATCGGGAACGAGTGGCTGATGGAATAAGCCTCAACTATACCATCGGTTATTACCTCTGACGCTGGCAACAAACAGTGTAATCGGTGTAGCTTTCTTAATAGTGCTAATTTCATTTATTATAAACCGTCTGAACAAGACACTCTCTTTACTGCATATCCTGAATGCAACGGCTATAATCACTTCAATGTTATAGACATCGTAACTGATGCCATCCGGTTGCTTGAGATACTTCATCGTGCCAAGTTTGTTCAGTTCCTTGTTCTTGTAGATGGAACGGATCGCCTTGCGGACATCGCATGAGAACACCCCGAACAGGTCGGCTATCTCGAACTTGGTCATCCATATAGGTGCAGTCGGTATGGTGACTACACCCGTTTCACTGATTGTTATTATTCCTCTGTCCATAATGTACTGAATTGATACTGTTTACTTATTGTTGTCTGTCTTTTCGCCGATAGATTGTATTTTCCTGCGTTCCATCAGCTTGTCCATGTCCTTTGAGATTTTATCATCGGTTATCCGTGCGTAACCCTGTGTCGTCCGGATATTGGAATGCCCCATCATCTTGGCAATACTTTCGATAGGTATATCCGCCGAAATCAGGAATGTTCCGAAGCTGTGCCGACTTTGATGATAGCTCAAATTTTCCTCTTTGCCTATGATAACACCCATCTCGTGGATATCAAACCAGAGGGCATCACGGCTCGGAAGAGGAAATACGGGCTGTTCGTCATCGGTCGTATTGTACAGTGACAATATCCGCTCCGCTATGGGATGCAGGGGGATGAACGCCTCCACATTTGTTTTCTTGCGGTTGATGCGGATGTGACGTCTGCCTTCTGCATTGCGTCCGATATGATGCGGGTGCAGAAGCTTTATATCCACATACGCCAATCCCGTCAGTGTGGAAAAGATGAATGCCCGTCTTGCAAGCTCCTGACGCTTATCATACATCGGGGTGGCAAGGATTCTCTTGAACTCCTCACGGCTGATGTACTTGTGCCTTGCTTCCGGCTTTGGTTCGTATTCCAGATCCTCGCAGGGATTCACACGGATAATCTCTTTATCGACAGCCAAATAAAGCAGACGGTTCAGCCAGCATAGGCATTTGTTGGTCTGGGAAGCCCCGAAATTCTTGCATTTCTTAAGATATGCCTTGTAAGATTTGCCGAAATCTTCCGTCACTTCCTCAAAGGCGATGTCTTTCTTCCCGAAAGAAGCGAGATAATCCGTCAGGTACTTCTGATAGTACATGGAGTGGCGGTAGGAAGATATGGAATCTATTTCTACTGAATGTTTCCTTAACCGCTCCCTTTCCCATTCCCCCATTTGCAGGAGGGTGGTCGGATGAATATTGTTCATGGCGATATGGTTCTTCAGCATCTCCGCACTGACCACACCTTGCGATTTCAATATCTCATTGTAGGCTTCCTCTGTTATCCGCAGGTATTCCCGTAAACGGCTGTTCTCCCTTGCGGACTTTATCTCGTTCTTCCTGCCGTTCCAGTCTTCCGGTCGGCAATAAATTCCCGTACTGATGACGGTCTGTTTTCCGTCAATGGTTATACGACAGAGTACGGCAGTCGTTCCGTCAGCCTTTGTCTTGCTGCGGTTGATATAGGGTAACAATGAAAATGTGCTTCGCATATCATTTTATGTATTAAAGTGTTAATTGAAAATCTTCGGTAGCTTTGATAAACTTATCCATGTCCTCGAAAAGTTTCTTCGGGCTGACACGGGCATAGACCTGAGTGGTGGAAATATCGGAATGTCCCAACATTCGGCTGATGGTTTCTATCGGCACACCCGCTTCGAGTGTTATCAGCGAAGCAAAACTATGGCGGGCCTGATGATAACACAAGTTATCCTTGATGCCTGCCAGTGCCGCTAACGCTTTCATGTGCCGTTTCATGTTCGGGTGGTGGATTATCGGGAAAAGCGTTTCCCGTGTTTCGTCCTTGTATCTCTCAAGCAGTGCCAACGCTTCGGGAAGCAGTTTCACGCTCGCCCGATGTTCATTTTTCTTTCGGCGGTATTTCAGCCATAATGATCCGTTGTCATCCGTGTACAGGTTCTCGTCCGTGATGGAAACCACATCAGCGTATGACACACCCGTATAGCAGGCAAACAGAAAAAGGTCGCGTGCCAATATGTGCGTCTTTCGGTACGAAGGTATCTCCACATCACGGATTCTTTCGAACGATTCGCGGCTCAATGCACGTGGTGTCCTTTCTGATTGCCGGGGCAGGGCGAAATGTTGAAAATGGCATTTCTCGGAATACCCTTTTTTGTAGGCTATGCGACAGATCTTCTTTAGGATGGCAAGGTGGTGGCGTACGGTATCAATCGCATAGCCTTTCTCTTCCATGACAAAGGCTTGATAGTCGTGGATGAACTGTTCCGTCAATTGTCCGAAAGCCAGATCCTTGACCTTGTACTTGGTTTCGATGAACTCCCCGAGCGTCAGCCGCATATAGTGATAACTGGGATAAGTCCCTTTCGCACGGTCTATGCCTATACGTGCCTTAATGTCGTCACAGATTGCATCTGTCATTTTCATGAGGGTCATCTGCGTTTCCATGCTACCTTGAAAAAGGTCTTTCACATCGATGGCGTCAAAACCAGCCTTACGGGACACAAGGCTGTCGAATGCGGCGTTTACCGCCAACAGCAGTTTTTCAATCCTGGTATTGGTTTCCACAGCTTCCTTGCTCTTGCCGTTCAGACGGCTTTCACGTGGATTCCACAATTCAGGCGTGCAGGACAGCTTGCATCCGAACTGTGCCATCGTGCGGTTCACGGTGATTCTTCCCATTATCGGGGCTTTACCCGATTTGTCCAGTCCGCTCTTTTTGAGGTAGAGCAACACCTTGAATTTTTCTACTTTCATACGCTTATATTTTTTAGTGCAAAATTACTTGCCATATAAGCGTTCCTTGATATGCAAAACACTGTGTGTGAGCGCAAACAAAACGGTGAGGGTTTCTTTTCATTGCCTGCCGTTACCTGTTCACGTTTCGGTAACCGATAAGCTAACGGTTTGGTAACTGAACAACCTCAATATTCCGTTGCCGTTTGCATTTTCTCTACTTGGCAGAATAGTGAAATACCGCTCATTTCAAACGACTTACGTTTAATCTTTACCTCTCTGTGTTTCTTTGCATAGCCTATCACTTTTCACTGTGCCCGGCACTCATTTATCACCAACATTATGGCAAATGGAGCTAATATCAAGACCGCCGCCAGCCTTGCAGGACATTCTACTACCCGGCACACTGAAAAATATGTTCATATCATAGATGAACTCAAACAAAAAGCAGTAGATAGTTTACCGGATATTATTGTCAATTATAAATAAAAAAGAACCTGAAATGGCCCTTACATCATTAAAGTTGTCACACATACAACTGGTATTCAAACAATTAGTATTACTGTATAGTATCCGGCACGAATACGACCTACCTGAGTAATGCGGTGAACAACTACTTCGGATGCAATTTCAAGCAGCTCCTTAACAAGTATCGTGTTGAGTATGCAAAGTCCTTATTACTAGAGGGTACGTATTCAGCCAGTTCTCTTTTTAGGAAGTGTGGTTTTGCATCCCAAAGTGTTTTTTATGCCGCATTTCATAAAATTGTAGGCGCATCTCCCTTGCAGTTCCTATATAAAGCACCATCCGGACACAGAAAAAGATTTAAAGTCCTTTTATAACAATAACATTTTGAGTTTTTAAATTTATAAATTTAAAGTTTTTTTATTATGAACAAAAAATTTTTAAGTGCAGTCCTGTTCGGAGCCTTAATGGCCTCGTCAACAGGAACGTTCGTGTCTTGTAAAGACTATGATGATGACATCGAGGATTTGCAGGAACAGCTGAATAAGAAAGCCTCACTTGAAGAACTTACCCAAAAGGTGTCTACCATGGAAAGTTCTGTAGCTGACGCTAAAAAAGCAGCAGAAGAAGCAAAAGCGAAAGCTGAAGAAGCTCTGAAAAAAGCTGAAGAAGGTGGTAGTAACAGCGGCGTTACTGAATCAGACCTTGAAAACTTGAAAAAGGAAATTCAGACTCAGATTGACAAATTAGCTTCTTTGGAAAGTGTAGACAAAAAAATATCGGCTTTAAAAGAAGAATTGAAAGCGGATTTCATCACTTCGGAAAGTTTGCAGGCTTTGAATGACAAAGTGGATAAACTGAGCGCTGAGATCATGCAAGTAATAGGTCATCGTCTGACTAGTCTCTCTTTGATTCCTACAGACCATATCAATGGTATAGCTGCTATTACTCTGACTACCTTACAGTACACTCCACAGGTATATAAGCCAATGGCGAAACATGAGGGCGGTCCAGACAAACATACTAACCGTCCCGTATTGGATCACGTTGCAGCTGGAGAAGTTCGTTATATTTCTACAGAAAAGAATGAGGCATATTTCCATGTAAGTCCGAGCATGGGGGTTCGTACTGAAGATATTGAGTTGCCTTCTTTCGATTGTATCACATCGAATAATACAATGACAAGAAGCGCTGAAGTCAAAACAAACAGTCCGATTGTTCCTACCGGTAAAGAAATCAAAGATGGTGTACTGACAGTAACTTACAAGAAGAGTGATGATTTCTTGGGTAAACCCATCACTACTACTACAAACGGTACTACAGAAACATTCTATATGGCATCTTTGAAAGCTCCTGTGACTGAGTCTAATTATACAGAAACAGAAAAAGCGGACAAAGCAGCCGGTAAAATAAATGGCGTATATGTAAACTCTGAATACTCACGCATTGAAGAAATTGTAGCTATTCCTTATTTAGCTAACTCTAAAACTGATTTTACTAAAGCATTGGAAGACAAATTTGCTGATGAAATTCAAAAAAATGCAGAAAATGGTAAAGACATATATGTTCACTATCATGACTCTGTGTGTTTGTATGAATCAGGAAATAATGAACTCGTTGACGTAGAATGGGCATACAACCAACCGCTAGACTTGAATACTTTGGTTACAGTATGTACTACTACAACAAATAATCATGTCAACCATAAAGAATTGAAGAATTATGCTGATTACGGTTTGGAATTCCGTTTCTCTTTAGCTACTGAAAAATATTTGCAAGGAGATCGTGATACAGACGAACAGGAATTTGCTAAGATTTTGAGTGGTAACAGATTGAAATCAGAAGTTTATGATGTAGATTTGGACGACAATCAATACTCTCGTGCTTCTATTGGTCGTGAACCGATTGTGCGTGTTTCATTGATTGATACAAAACACGACAATGCATTGATTGCACAACGTTACATCAAAGTTCGTTGGATCGATAAAGGGGAAGAGCAAGTATTGAGTCCGTTTAATTTTGCAAACGATACCATCAGTTGTCATGATATGTATCAGCAGTTGTTCTCTAAAGATATGAACGAGGCTATCTATCATCAAGTTAAGTTTAATGGTGGTCAGAGCATGAGTAAGACTGAATTCCATAAAGTCTTTACATCGCTGAAGATCAAGAGTTTGAAGAAGGACGGCGTAGAAATTGATTTGACTAAGCTGAACCTATCAGTTAATGCTGATGCAGATTGGAGTGAAGGTGACTCTAAGCAGATCAAAGATGGTAAGGAAGAATTAAAGAATAATGTTGACTTGTTATTTAGCTTCTTGAAAGATGCACAGGATAATACCTCATATAACTTGGTATGGGCTATGAATGAAAAAACTGTTGGAACATTGAAGGATAACAAGGATGGAAACTATGCTTCTAAATTCGAGATTGAAGTTGAATATATAGACGAACTTGGAACAGTAGGTAACATTATCCAGAAATTTAATCAAGAAATTGTTGTTCCGAAACAAGAATTTGCTTACCAAGGAACATATTGGAAGAATGGCATAGGTGAAGGTACATTTAATGTTAATCCTATCGTGTTCAATACTGCTGAAGATAGCTGGGCTAATAACAACGGTCTAACACCTGATCATACCCATGAATATAACGGTACAGACTGTGCTTTGCAAGATTACAGCCATATCTCTGCTGATCTTGTAAATGGTTACATCTATAAACCTGAAAATGCTAAACCGACTAACTTGGCTCAGTTCATTAAGTACATCCGTAATTGTGCAGACGTACGCTTTGTGTTCGATCAAAGCCGCTTCAACAAGTATGACTACTTGGCAGGTTACAATGTAAGTGCAGATGGTATTTCATTATGGAAAGGAGCTGCTCCTACAAGCTGGGAACAATTTGATTATATCCAAACTGATAAGACTTTGGCTGCAACTATCCAAAACGTAATGGGTGCAACAGCTGAAACAAACAAAGATTCCAAGTTCTTGCCATGGAACTTCGATGAAACATTAGGCTCTACAAATGATGAGTGTACAAGTACAATACGTTTGCATGAAATTGACAAACTGAACGGTACTCCGGCTGCCCAAGCATTGGTAGGTAAGTCAGTTCCTGTAAACTTGGTTGTTGAATATAACAGCTATAATGTGATCCCTGTTCAGGAATTTGAAGTATTCTTTATCGATCCGTTATCTATTGACGGTGCTATTAAGGGTAACTTCGTTGATGCTGAAATTGATGGTAGCTTCTTGAATGTAGCTGACGGATTCAACTTCACAGATTGGAATGGTAATAAAGTTGCCGCTCAAGACATCAAGGATGTTAAGAACGGTGAGTATGCTCATGAACTATATGATTACTATGGCGTTCATAATGTTAAATTCTTGACTGACAAGGTAACAACAAGTTTGTCATACGATGCTGCAACTAACACATACAAGCATACAGAAGGTGTGAAAGATGGTAAATTGCCGACCAATGCATCGTTGAAGCAAATGAAGGCTACTGAAGCTAATGGCGTGGTTGATAAAGCTAATGCAGAGAAAGTGGATAAAGATCCTACTCACTTGGCTTACTTCAACAACAATGGTACTCCGGTTAACGTTGATTACAAGATGTATATTTCTGTTGAAGTCGCTCACAAGTGGGGTGTATTAAAGAAAGAAGCTCTTGAAGTGAATGTTGCGAAAGCAGGAGGTACTCCTTCAGGTAAGTAATATTTAAAACTATATAAAAGAAAGGACGTCTTTGAAAAAGGACGTCCTTTTTTTAACACAAAAACATTACAATCTATGAAAATATTTATATATGGGATGATATTCTATTTTCTTTTTGTTTTTTCGTCTTGCGGTAATGTAGATAAACCATCTTCATCTCATGTGTTCAACGGCATATTTAAGACTGAAACAGGAATAAAATTTGAATTGAAGGAAGATTCTACTACTTTCATTCAATTTAATGACTCAATACATTATAAAGGCGTATGGGCTATTCATCGCAATGATGAAAATACTGAATATGTAACAATAGAATTTGCAGGTAACCCTAATTATTACTACTTAAAAGATAGTCAGCTTTATCATAGTGAAAGAGAGATGATAAATAATAATTTTGGGACCAAGATACAATATCTGAATTAAAAATATGTAACAATGGGATTTTATTTGTTTATAACTAAACATCAATGAGATACTGATGTCAAATAAATTTTGAATAAACATAAAAAGGAGCGATCTGAAGACCGCTCCTTTTAATTCTGTTTTTTATTGATTATTTACCCACGGTAATAGTCAAAGGAAGTTCAGCAGTTTTAGTATAACCGTATTTATCAGTTACTTCCACGATAATCTTCGTATTAGTAGTCTGAGAAATATTCTTAGAAGTAATTTCTGCGTGGTAACCAATAACTTTACCTTCAGCATCTTTAATTGCTGTAGCATCTTTAGTTACAGTATAGATTTCTGCATCGGTAGTGAAGAATTCTACCTTGTCGATATAGCTATACTTATAATTGCCAGCAGCTTCCTTGAATAAGCTATACGGCTGATTGTTGTAAGTGTAACCAGTAATCATATCAGCAGTTAACTTAGCTGTTTCACCGGCAGCGGCAGCAGGCAATGTAATAGAAGCACCAGCAGCAGGAACAATCTTACCAGCTTTCAATGCACTTTGAACATTAATCTTAAATGCAGCGGCAGCAATCTCTTCATCAGTGAACTTGTAAGCACCACCCAAATAAGTAGCAGCTACTTTCACATTCAATTCTTGACCGTAAGCCCATCTATCAGCCTCTGTTACGTTACCATCCTGATTAAAGTCGCGGTCAGTAACCAAAGTTATAGTATTATCAGGAGCTATATTAGCCAAATCCTGAACCTTAACATTGTTAATCTTTTGCTCTTTATCCAAAGAGAATGTAATCTCAGTAAGATCAGCATCAGAACCTAATGTCGTGAATCCTTTCTCCATATCATATTTAGAAGCAAAATCCGTTTGATCTTTAATCGGGTCTACGAAATAAGCCATCAATGTATTACCAATCCACAAAGCTTCTCTCTTAGCTATGTAAGAAGACAAGGCAGGCATAACCGGAGTAAACTTAACTTTGATAGTGTTCAGTACATTGCTGTCATGTTTGTAATTGATAGTGATAGTATAACCAGTGCCCGGAGTTAAAGTAGCAGCGGTGCCATCAAGAGCAGAGAATACGGCATCGAACTGAGTTGCAGTTCCGTTAACCTTAGCAAGTTCAGAGCCATCAGCTTTTTTGTAAGTGTATGTAATGCCAGGTCCTTCACTCTTATCTGCATCTTTTACAATTGTAGCATCAGCACCGTTAACACCCAAAGCTGTGTTCTTCCAGATTTCAGCATCGCTACCCAAAGCAGTAAACATTTTATCCAAAGACACATTCAACTTCATAGATTTCTTAATCTGTACATTACCCAAGTCATAAACAACTTCATTACCCAAGGTACGGATTGGCTTAATGATAATTGGTTCTTTGTAAATCTTACCATCAATATGCAGTTTGTATACATTGATTTTAAATGTAGCGTATGTTACTTCATCAGACAATTTAGTTACTTTGAAAGTACCATTACTCTTATCTGCAGAGAAACCAAAGAACTTAGCGATAGTTGGATCTACAGCTTCTACATAGTAGTCATAAACGAACTTCGCGTTTACATCATCAAAAGTAATAACATTGTCTTTGTTTAAGTTTACTTCATAGTATCTCTTACTACTATCTTCACTATCGACTACTATTTCCTTTCCATCCACTGTGGCAACTTTTCCTTCGACAACTATAGCTTCTGATGTAGCAACATCCAAATTGTAATTAGAAATGAAACCACTCTTTTCTACCAAAGCGTATAGTCCATTAGTAAACTGGCCTGTATACTTATTAGCACCAGTGTATACAGCATCTGTATTGTCTAATGCAATAGCATATATGCCATTTGCGCCTCTAGACAATAGACCCTTATATTCAGTAGCAGCACTTAAAGAAACAGGAAGAACTGCGTTTTTAGAATTTTTCAAAGAGAAACTCATATCAGCTGCATCAGCACCTGCATCAATACGAGCCATCAAATATGTGTTATTAGGAGCCAAAGTAGTTAATACCTGTCCTTTAGCTACAGTTTTCTGTGCAGACCAAGTAGTTTCTTTATTATGATCCCAAGTCTGAACAATTTTCTTTACAAAAGCATATTCTATATTAAGTGTAGTTCGAATATCACTTCCTTGAGATAAACCCTTATCCATTTTATCCAAAGCAGCCCATCCCAATAATTCTACGTCGGTCAATGTAGCACCTGCAGTAGGCAATTTTATAGCCTGCATTTTGCCATCGGCATCGGGTACATTCAATGTGTAAACGCCATCGGCTTCTACTACATAAGTAGCACCAAGCGCTTTGTATTCAGAAACAACTTCATTACCATCCTTGTCGTAGAACACCCACATTCCGGCTTCGTTAACAAAAGGAACTTTTACCTTGCCTAAATCATCTTTCTTAACAGCAACATACTCTGTCTTCTTACCGTCAAGATACCAGTAACCATCTTTTACCTCAACAATAGTACCGTTGCCATCCTTACCTGGAGTACCCGGCTCACCTTGTGCACCATCTTTACCATTAACGATAGTGTAAGTCTTTCCGTTGCTGAAAGTAACCTTGAAACCACCTTCTACGTCAACAAGTTCAGTAACCCAGTTACCGCCATCTACTTCTGTCTGCAAAGCTGCCAGCTGAGACTTGATATCTGTCAACTCCTTGTTGATAGCATCGATGTCATCATCATAGTCTTTACAAGATACAAATGTTCCTGTCGAAGAAACCATCAAGGCTCCGAACAGGATTGCACTTAAAAATTTTT
>OBJE01001379.1_pt1 | contig 12963 bp, 14 predicted proteins | sample 1519681 | NCBI WGS metagenome assembly OBJE01 (sample SAMEA3888898, study PRJEB22519) | human gut metagenome | biome: human gut; feature: human-associated habitat; material: faeces | place: Denmark | collected 2011 | reverse complement strand
TTCATAATGATATGTATTAAAATGTGTATAAAAAATGCGGTGTATAGGTTTCTGAAAAAAACTATACACCGCATAAGTCATCCATCGGAAAAGACTTGTACCCAAAGCTAATCGGGTTGTTCTTTTTCCTTATGCAACAAATATAGACGAATAAAACCAGTCTACCTAATAATATGACACTTATTTTCTTACAAAGGCCAATTATTCACAAACAATAACCATATACCATTTCTTTTATACATAAAACAGCAACTCCCCGACATTTTACAGTCAGAGAGTTGCCGTGTATTTTGGCCTCGCGAGGATTAGAACGGGAGGTCGTCGTTGTCCGATGTTTGTGTAAAGTCGGTCATTGCAGGAGGAGGTGCCGGTACAGCCTGCTGAGGAGCAGCCATCGGTGCAGGAGCGGCCACCATAGCCTGTGCATCGATTTTTTCAGCCTTCCAACCACGGATGCTTGTGTACCAACGGCCTTGATATTCGCGACTTTCGATATCGAAATTCAAACGAACACGGTCGCCGATAGCCAACGGGAACTGGTCTACGCGATCACCAAAGAAGTCAAAACAAACTTTCTTAGGATATGCGTCTTCCGTTTCCAACACATATTCCTGCTTTTTCCACTGGTTTCCGGCTTGCGATGTTCCGCTTTGCAACGGCAACACATGAATGATTTTTCCAATTACTTCCATATATATCTTTAATGCTTAATTTTCAAGTCTACAAACTTACACAAAAAAATCTGATTTCGGGTTGTGTAAAAGCAAAAAAGTTGGAATTTTATCGCACCACGGCCTTAAAGGTCTGAGTGCCAAATTTAACGACATACAACCCTTGAGGCAGTGCTACGGAAGTTGTTCCGGCAGCCACTTCGTAGCGTCCGACCTGACGACCGTCGAGGGTATAGACCGCGCAATCGTCCGCCTTGCCGGCAGTCAGTTGCAATGCGCCTTTCAGTCCGACAACCGACACGCCGTCGGCCTTCACCGTTTCGGCTGAAGCCTGTTTGCCAAGAGCTTCGTCCCATGTTGTCGCCACTCGGATACCGTCGAGCATCAGTTCTACTTTTTCGGCATCGGCATAGCCGCGCAACGCTATGTTGGCAGGATTGATGTCCACCTTGGCGGCATCGGACAGCGGACCGACAAGCGGAGTAGCCGGTTCAGCGTCCGGCATCTTGTCGAAGCAGTAGAGCGACACGTTGTCGTTGTTCTTTCCTTCAACGATGGCGTATTTCAACACAACGAGATAAGTCGTATTGCCGTCGAGCACTTCATCGGCATACACAGCGTTCTGATTGTTGGCAAAAGTCAGTCCGAGCTGTCCGCTCTCGTTGACCGACACACGGCCGTTGAAATTGAATGAATAGCTATCGCTATCACGCAAAGTCAGGAAATAACCTTTCTTGTAAACAGTGAACGGACGAAGCATAAATGCCACATACACGTTACCCTCGGTCACCTGCTTGAATGCACGGTGAGGATTATTGCTGTCGTCAGCGTCAATCACTACACCGCTGCCCACTCCCGAGCAGGCATAGCCATCAAAGGTCAGCCCTTCGCCGATTGAAAGCGACGAGGCTTCGCCCCATTGCGTGTACCAACCGCTTTCTTCCAACGGGAATTCTCCCTGTGGATAATCGAAATTTTCTTCCAACAGCACTTCGGCCCCGGCCACAGCCGTGCCCATGGCAATCATTGCCAGAAATGTGTAAATGTTTTTTCTCATAATAGAATTGATTTATTAGTTGTCTGGTAAATATTTTGTCAGTATCTCCACCGCCCGGCGATAGTCGTCGGCCGATTCAAAAGCCTCGAACGGCACCAACTGGTAGCGGTATTTCTTTCCTTTTGCCAGCAGACGCAACTGTCGGCTATCGGCCACAAAGCCGCCAAACTCATTCCAACCGTAATGCTTTTCCGCCTTGGGCGCATCCTCGTCGTCGAGAAACGTGCGCCGCATGCCGTTATCGTCAAGCGTTACCCGACAGCGGCGGATAGAGTCAACACATTCTTCGCTGAACGCATAGAAGAAATAGACGAACGAAAGCATCATCGGGAAGATGAAAAAAAGCACCATCAACGCGACATATATGAAATTCACATTGACAAACGTCAACGCGACGAACGGCGCAAGAAGCAGCACAAAAACGTACCACTTGTCCGACAGATAGGCCGGAAACAGCACTTTCATGTAGTCGGACGCCGAAATTTTATATGCCTGCGTGACGACGTTTTCCATCAAGACTTCGATGTGTCAAGGAACGAGAAGTACACTGCACCAATCAGCAAAAGAAACGCTACGGCATGGTTCCATTTGATGGACTGTCCCTGAAACAGGAAGGTTGCCACCAGCGTAAACACCACCAATGTAATGGCTTCCTGAAGCACCTTCAGCTGTACGAGCGTAAACGGACCGCCGTTGCCAATATAGCCCATACGGTTGGCCGGTACCTGAAACGCATATTCGGCAAGAGCTATCATCCATGAAAACAGAATTACGCCCCACAAAGGCCAGTTCTTGCTGATGCCCATTTCGCCCAAACGCAAGTGGCCGTACCAGGCCAATGTCATAAAAATGTTGGAAATCACCAACATAATGATTGTCATAATCGAAGCACTCATTTCTTAACTTCCTTTCTTTTCTGTTCTAATTTTTCGTATCCTTTTTTATAGTTTTCAATGCTTTGTTTCGTAGTCAGTTGGCTGATGCCCTTTCCGTCGGCACGGAACAGCACGCCGATGTTCAGATAGTTTTCGCCACGGTCGCGCGTGAGGGAGAAAACCTGTGCTTTCCGTTCGTTGGCACGCTCGCAGGCCGGCGCACGCCCCGTTGTCTTGTCGGCACGAAGGTAGGCAGGAACATCCCACATCCATACCGGCTCCACCACTCCGCAAGGAGGATAGCCCAATACGGTCCACATCGTAGTCAGTTCGGCAGGTTCACCCGGCAGCACACCTTCGACAACCACCGAAGCCGATGTGCTCATACGCGGAATGAAATCACGGTCCACCACCCATTCCAATCCCAACGTAGCCATGTCCTTGCCCATCAACGAATGGTAGAACGAACGGGAAAGCCCCTCCGTAAACACTGCCGGAGTCACGTTTCGGGCAGCGATATAGGGAGCGAGCAGCGTTTCCGCATTTTCCTCACGGATATATCCGTAGCCCTCATCCTTGCGACCCGACTTCGAATAGTTGGTACGCACGATGTAGCCCTCTTCCGTATCGTCGACATCAAAACGCTTGCACTTCCAGTTGTCCGTTTCAAAATAGGCGGCATTGCCTTCCGCATCGATTACCCCGAAATTGGCCTCCACGCCCAACGGTTTCGGCAACTCCGCCAACAGACGTTCGAAATCGTCGACCGTGCGACACAATGCCAACGCCCGGCTCATTACCAAGCCTTCCTTATCCATTTCCTTCACATCGTCGTCCTTCAGGTTGTAGGAAGCCGTGTTCATAATGGCAAAGCCCACACTGTTGAAGCCTACCCATGCCTCCTTGCAGTCCGTATCACGCCCGTTATAGACAGCCACATACTCATAGCTGCCGTCCTTCGACTCGATTTTCTCCACTTTGTTGTTCAAGTCCGAAGTGTCACGGTTTTTCCACAACAAAGGTCGTCCATTTTCCGTCAATCGTCCGGAAATAATGGCAGAAGTACAGGCATACGCCCCGACAAATCCCGTCAAAGCCAACGCCAGTGAAAGTATAATTTTTTTCATAGCAATTCCTTGTTTAATCCGTCTGCAAAGATAGTGCAAATCGAAGACAAAAGTGCCAAACTTGTTTGAGCAATTTTGTTAAGATGCAGTGCATTCATAAAAAAAGCTGTCGCACATGCGACAGCCTTTGGATATATTAATGTAGATTTAGTTGCTTTAGAATTCGGAAGTGAAATGGAAGCGGATTTTCGGGAAGTCGCTCTGTGCCATTTGCAGCACGTAGCCGGAATCGGCAAGGAACACGTCGCGGCCTTCGCGGTCTACTGCCATAAACTGGTGTTTGCGCTTCTTGAATGCCGCCAATGCTTCGGCATCGTCGCTTTCAATCCAACATGCCTTATAAAGGTTAATCGGTTCCCAACGGCACTGTGCGCCGTACTCGTTGAGCAAACGGTACTGGATAACCTCAAACTGCAACTGGCCGACTGTACCAATCAGCTTGCGGCCGTTGAACTGGTTGATAAACAATTGCGCCACGCCTTCGTCCATCAACTGCTCGATACCCTTGTTGAGTTGCTTCGTCTTCATCGGGTCGGTGTTTTCAATATACTTGAACATTTCCGGAGAGAAGCTCGGCAAGCCCTTGAAGTGGAGTTCTTCGCCCGAAGTCAGCGTATCGCCGATTTTAAAGTTGCCCGTGTCAGGAATACCGACAATGTCGCCCGGATAAGCCTCGTCGACCACCGATTTCTTTTGCGCCATAAACGCAGTCGGAGCGGCAAAGCGCATCATCTTTCCGGAACGGATATGCTTGTAGTTGGCATTGCGTTCAAACTTGCCGGAACATACCTTCACGAAAGCGATACAGCTGCGGTGGTTCGGGTCCATATTCGCGTGAATCTTGAACACGAATCCCGTAAATCCCGGTTCTTCCGGATGCACCTCACGCTCTTCGGCTACCACCGGACGCGGAGCCGGAGCAATCTTCACGAAACAGTCGAGAAGCTCTTTCACACCGAACGTATTCAACGCCGAACCGAAGAACACAGGAGCAACCTCGCCCTTCAAATAGTCGGCCTCGTTGAATTCCGGATATACGCCGTCGATAAGTTCCAAATCGTCACGCAGGCGTTTTGCGTCAGCGTCGCCCACGTTCTCGTCAATCGCCTTGTCGTTCACATCCGAAATCTCCACACGTTCCGTCACGCGCTGCTTGTTCGGAGTAAACAGGTCAAGACTCTTTTCATATATATTGTACACACCTTTGAAATGCGCACCGATATTAATCGGCCAGCTCAACGGGCGTACCTTGATTTTCAATTCGCTTTCCAGTTCGTCGAGAATGTCAAACGGGTCACGACCTTCGCGGTCAAGTTTGTTGACGAAAATAATCACTGGCGTCTTGCGCATGCGGCACACTTCCATCAGCTTGCGGGTCTGCTGCTCCACACCCTTTGCCACATCGACCACGATGATAACGCTGTCGACAGCCGTCAGCGTGCGGTAAGTGTCTTCCGCAAAGTCCTGGTGACCGGGAGTGTCAAGGATGTTGATTTTATAGTCGCCATAGTTGAATCCCATCACGGAAGTCGCTACGGAGATACCACGCTGCTTTTCGATTTCCATCCAGTCGGAAGTTGCGGTTTTCTTGATTTTGTTTGATTTAACGGCACCCGCCACATGGATAGCACCACCGAACAAAAGCAACTTTTCCGTCAAAGTCGTTTTACCGGCATCCGGGTGACTAATAATGGCGAATGTGCGCCTGCGTTGAATTTCTGATTCTAAACTTGCCACAAATCTAAGTTTTTTGAAATATTATAGTTGGTCGTAATCTTCTTTGTCAAATAAAGGTTTCAGCTTATCCTTATGATAGAAGGAAGCAAGCATCGAAATGAAACGGGTCACCTGAGCCATTGCCTTTCGCGTGTCTTCCGTCACCGGTTTCTGCTGCAAACGCATCAACAGCACACCATAGAGAGCATTAAAACAGGTTTCCAGTTCGCCCGACTTGTTTTCACCGGCCTTGGCACGCAGTTCCACAATAATCGGCAGCGTGCGATAGAATTCCGCACCGTATTCCGGATACTTTGTGCTTTTCAGCAGCATGTGGTGCAAGTCGGTAAGCTGTATCAGGACGTTGTCGTTGATTTGCAAATGTCCGTTTTCGCGCTTTCCTTCGAGACGCATCATGTCGACAAGCTCCTCATACCATTTCAGCAATTCCCCGCGGGAAGCCTCATCGAGAGGATAGCGGTCGACGATATTTTTCTTTATGTTTTCGATTTCGAGTCCGTTTGCCCGTATCAAATCCTCTATCTGCCACATATACAGCAGATATTCAGCAATGTTTTCCTTACGGAGCTTTTGAGCAGTAAACATACTTAATACTAACCGAATTTGCTGATTTTCCGCAACATTTGTTCGTTGAGCACCTTCACACGGCGACCGTCAACCACAATGATGTGTTCGTTGACAAATGCCGACAGCGTGCGGATAGCGTTGGATGTTGTCATGTTCGAGAGGTTGGCCAAGTCTTCACGCGACATGTAGATGTTCAGCGTTTCGCCGTCTTCCTCAAAGCCATAGTTGTCAATCAGCAGTGCCAATGCTTCGGCCAGACGACCGCGGATATGCTTTTGCGTGAGGTTGACAATTTTTGTATCCGAACGGCCCAGGTTGTGCGACAGTTCGTGAATGAAAAACCATGCCAGCTGACGGTTGCCATCAATCAGCTTCGGTACGATTTCCATAGGAATCGTACCGACAACTGAGGCTTCCATTGCAATTGCCCCCGACACATACGGTTCGTTGGCAAAATAGGCACGGTGACCGAAATATTGAATCGGACGAATCAAACGGATAATCTGCTGGCGTCCGCCAATACCTTCCTTGTATTTTTTTACCTTACCTTTAATCAGGCACCACAGGTATTCCGGTGTCTCTTTTTCGGCATAGATGATTTGGTTACGTTTGTAGTTGTGAAGCGTGAAGTTTTCAATCACAACTCTCTTGTCTTCAGGGGTCAGTACATTCCAAATCCCGGCCAAATCTTCCTTGATTACTTTCTCTAATGCGTCTCTCGAAATCATTATTCAGAATTCTAAATTGCTATATAAGTATGCTTTTAAACACAAAAATACTGCTTTTCTATGAAACAGACAAAATTTAATTCAGATTTTTTTTCGGGCAGCATAACGATTGCCCGGCAACACATCAATCAGACCGCGGAATTCCATATCCACAAGAAGGCTTAACAGCCTATGAATCGGAACGTTAAGCGCAACACCAAGTTCGTTGACATGAAGTTCGCCCTTTTCGGCGAGCAAATCCACAATTCGCTGTTCCTCAGCCGTCAATTCCACAAAAAGTTCCTGCTGAACGACCACCGGTTCCTTCCGCTCCCATCCCATAGCATCGGCCAAATCTGCGGCAGAGAGCAACAGCGAAGCGACATTCTTGCGAATCAGCCTGTTGCAGCCGGCCGAATACTCGTCCGACACCTTTCCGGGAAAGGCAAACACCTCGCGACCATAACTTTGGGCAACATTTGCCGTCACCAAAGCGCCGCCCTTTTCCGCCGACTCGACAACTACCGTACAGTCGGCCAATGCCGCCACTATCCGGTTGCGGGCAAGAAAATTCGAACGGTGAACCCTTGTCGATGACGGATACTCCGTCACCACCGCACCGCCATGACGGACAATTTCCGCAGCCGTCGCGCGGTGCTGTGCCGGATAAATCATGTCCAGCCCGTGAGCCACCACAGCTATCGTCGGAAGTCCGGCATCCAAAGCCGCCAGATGCGCCGCGATGTCAATTCCATAAGCCAAACCGCTCACAATCACCACATCGCTGCCCACTTGTTCAGCCAACCCAGCCACCAAGTCGCGACACAGCCCCACTCCATAGTTCGTGGCATGGCGCGTACCGACAATGCTCACCAGTTTCTTGGCATTCAGTTCGCAACTTCCGGCCGCAAAAAGCATCAGCGGAGCATCGGGCACCGTAAGAAACCGCACCGGATAGTCCTTGTCGGTAAAATACACCGTGCGCACCCCCTTCTCGCTGATAAAAGCCAATTCGCGTTCTGCCTTCTCCAGCAGTCCGCTTCGATAGCCATCGTCAAAAATACGGCTTGACAACTGAGCGAAATCGCGCAGGTCCTTCTCGCTCATCCGAAAAAAGGCATCCTCCGAGCCGACCGCCTCCAGAATCTCGGAAGCGACATCGGGCGTCATGCCTCGAATCATTGAAAAAGCAAGTTGGGAAACTGTCGGAATCATACGCTGAAATTATAGAAAATCCTTGAAAATTTCTGCCAGCATGTCCCCCCTGTCGAGCTTGCCATTTTCCAGACAAACACAGCTTACGACAGCCGAAACCACCGTTTCGCCCGACAGTTTGAACAAATCCTGATGAAAAACGAAACGCACGCCGCGGCGTTCCAGCCACAGCTTGCTGACAAAACAGTCACCGCTGCGCAACGGTGTCTTATAGTCGATTTCCACACGGTTCAACACAGGGATAATACCACGGTTCTGCATCTCGGCAAAAGAAATTCCGTTGGCAGAACAAAACTCATGACGTGTATGCTCCAGATAATGCAGATAGTTGGCATTGTTCACTATGCCCTCCGAATCCAATTCGTAGTCACGGACACTCATTTCCAACTCATAGACATACTTTTCCATTCTCTACTCAAAATTTAACGCCGCAAATTTACGGATTTTATTCTATTCAAAACACGCTGTTCCCCACTTTTCGCCAATCACAAATTAACCGTTATCCGAAAAATTTCACACTTCAAACTTCCACAATCGCGACAAAATGCGTATTTTTGCACAAAATAGCGAAAGGTGAGCGCAAAGACCGGCGAAAACACAGATTTCAGCCAAGGCTGAGCCGAACCGCATCCTATTTATCAAAAATAGTGAAAGGTGAGCGCAAAGGCTGGCGAAAACACAGTTTTCAGCCAAGGCTGTGCCGAACCGCATTCTATTTTATCAAAAAATAAAGAAACTGTGAGAAAAATACTCAAACGGACCATAACAGGCATCATATATGTTGCCTTACTTGTCATGGCAACAACGTGCGGCGCAGGCTACTTTGCCGGTGTTTTCGGCTTGTTGCTCATTTTAGGAATCATCGAGCTATCAAACCTGTGCAACAAGGGCATCAAATCCTACAAGCTGCTTACCACGCTGGACGTGCTCGGAGGCGTCTCCCTTTTCGCAAGCACATTCCTCAGCCTGTACGACAGCGAGTGGAAAGTTCCCTTCCCTATCTCCCCTATGTCATTGTCCGCCTGATTTCGCAGTTGTATATCAAGGATTCCAACTCCATCCGCCTGCTGTCGACTTCGTTTCTCTCACAAGTAATTGTAGCCCTGCCGCTGACGCTGCTCAACTACACATATTTCGTCTACGGTACCAACACCACCGTTCTTGCGTGCCTGATTTTCATCTGGATGAACGACACCGGTGCCTACTGCGTCGGGTCAATGATAGGCAACCGCCGGCTTTTTGAACGCATATCCCCCAAGAAATCATGGGAAGGCTTTTTCGGCGGACTGTTTTTCACCATCGTTTCCGGCATCGTTGTCGGAGTCTATTTCCCCCACTATTTCACTGGGCTGAACCTTTACGAATGGATTGGACTTTCAGCCGTCGTGACGGCATTCGCCACTTGGGGCGACCTCATTGAATCGCTTATCAAACGAAACGTCGGAGCCAAAGACTCCAGCCACATATTACCCGGCCACGGCGGCATTCTCGACCGTATCGACAGCCTGCTACTCGTCTCTCCGGCTATTCTGTTATACCTATATATAATACAACTATAAAAAATTTCAATCGACATGAGTAACCAACGTTACGACCTTCGCGGAGTATCCGCTTCAAAAGAAGATGTCCACAACGCCATCAAGAATGTGGACAAGGGACTATATCCGAAAGCATTCTGCAAAATCATTCCCGACATTCTGGGAGGTGACGAAGAATATTGCAACATCATGCACGCCGACGGGGCAGGTACGAAATCATCGCTCGCTTATGTCTATTGGAAAGAAACCGGCGACCTGAGCGTGTGGAAAGGCATTGCCCAGGATGCCCTCATCATGAACATCGACGACCTCCTTTGCGTGGGAGCTACCGACAATATCCTGCTTTCATCCACTATCGGACGCAACAAGCTGCTGATTCCAGGCGAAGTCATTGCCGCCATCATCAACGGTACGGAAGAACTGCTTGCCGAACTCCGCAAACTGGGTGTAGGCATCTACAGCACAGGCGGTGAAACAGCCGACGTGGGCGACCTTGTACGCACCATCATCGTGGACAGCACCGTGACCTGCCGCATGAAGCGCGCCGATGTCATCAACAATGCCAACATCAAGGGCGGCGACGTGATTGTAGGTCTTTCGTCATTCGGCACTGCCACTTACGAAACTGAATACAACGGCGGTATGGGCAGCAACGGACTCACATCGGCACGCCACGACGTCTTTGCAAAATACATCGCAGAGAAATATCCGGAAAGCTACGACAAAAACGTTCCGGAAGAACTTATATATTCCGGCAACCTCAAGCTGACCGACATCGTGCCGGATGCAAACGTAACTGCCGGCAAGCTCGTTCTTTCTCCGACACGTACCTATGCGCCTGTAATCAAGCGCATTCTCGACGAAATGCGTCCGGAAATCCACGGTATGGTACACTGTTCAGGCGGCGCACAGACAAAAGTCATGCACTTCGTTCAGAACAAGCATGTCGTGAAAGACAACCTCTTCCCCATTCCTCCATTGTTCCGCGTCATCAAGGAACAGTCGGGAACAGACTGGAAAGAAATGTACAAAGTGTTCAATATGGGACACCGCATGGAAATCTATGTTTCTCCGGAAAACGCCCAGCGCATCATTGAAATTTCCGAATCCTTCGGAATTGAGGCCCGCATCGTAGGCCGCGTTGAGGATGCCGAAGAAAACCGCCTGACTATCAAGTCGGAATACGGCACATTCGAATATTAATCCCTCATCCATACAAAAATGAACAGAATGCCACATATCGCAATAACGCTACTATTGCTATGTGGCATTTTTTGTTTTTTCTCGTGCGGGAAAAAGACTTCCGGCAGCGAAAACCCGGACACCTATGCTCTCCCCGACACGCTGGTTGTCGGTACGCTCTACAGCCCGACATCCTTCTTCCTCGTGAAAGGCGACACGATGGGCTACGATTACGATCTGGCCAAACAATTTGCACGCGACAAGAAGATTGCCGTGCAGTTTGAAGTGATGCGAAGCCTTTCGGCGTTGGAAGCCATGCTCGACTCGGGAAAAATCGACCTCATCGCCTACAACACCCCTGTCACGGCCGAATACAACGAACGGGTGGCCCACTGCGGTCTGGAGAATATCACACACCAGGTGCTTATCCAACCGATAAAAAAAGGCGAACCGCTTATTTCCGATGTTACGGAACTGGTTGGAAAGGAAATCTATGTGGAACGCGACTCCAAATACGAGTCACGGCTGCGCAACCTGAACAACGAAGTGGGCGGCGGCATCATCATCCACTCCATTTCCCGCGACACCATCATGTCGGAGGACCTGATTGAAATGGTGGCCGAAGGCGAAATTCCGCTCACCATTGTCGACAGCGATATCGCCAAGCTCGACCACACCTATTACAGCAACATTGACATTAACCTCGAAGTGAGTTTCGCACAACGTTCGTCATGGGCTGTGAGGAAATCGGAGCAATGGCTCGCCGACAGCATTAATGCCTGGGCACAGGACCCGCGTATCGTCAACACCGGAAGAAGCCTTTTCCACCACTATTTTGAAACGAACAAGGCAACACGCAGCGCAGCCATCGACATCAAATTGCTGAAAAAAGGCATTGTGTCGCGCTACGACGAATTTTTCAAGACCTACGCCAAAAACATCAACTGGGATTGGAAGCTCCTTGCCGCACAAGGTTATGCCGAATCCAAATTTGACCCGCAAGCCACCTCGTGGGTAGGCGCAAGAGGCGTCATGCAACTGATGCCGGCTACGGCACGCCGCTACGGACTCTGCGAAGAAAACATCACCGATCCGCAAAGAAACATCGAGACGGCAGTAAAAGTCATTGCCGACCTCGACAAAAGCCTCAACAAGTACGTAAGCGACCCCGAAGAGCGTAAAAAGTTTATTATCGCCGCCTACAATTCAGGCATTGCGCACATTTACGATGCCATTGCCCTTGCCACAAAATACGGAAAGAATCCTCAATTATGGGAAAACAACGTGAGCGACGCCCTGCTCATGAAAGGCTATCCGGAATACTACAACGACGAAGTGTGCAAATACGGTTACTTCCGCGGCAAGCAGACCGTCAGCTATGTGCAGGAAGTATTCAAAATGTACCATCTTTACAAAAAATATTAGCCACCGCCAATGCAGAACCCGTTTTCGGGCCACCAATCTTCAGAACAAAATTCACCGTCTCGCCGTTACCGCTAAGAAAATTCACAGCAAAAGCTCATTTTTGCTTGCAAAACTTATTTCTTTTACATAAATTTGTTACAAACTATACTTAACACCCACAATTATGAAGAAATTAACTTTATCAGTTTGCGCAATTATGCTGGCGGGCTCTTTCCTTTTCTCGTCATGCATCGGCAGTTTTGCCCTGTCAAACAAAGTATTGTCATGGAACCAACAAATCGGAAATAAATTTGTAAACGAAATCGTATTCTTCGGTTTCTGGATTCTTCCGGTTTATGAAATCACCATGTTGGCCGACATCGTAATCCTCAACACAGTTGAATTCTGGTCGGGAAGCAACCCGATTGCCGACGGCAGCAAAGTGGTGAACGGTCAGGACGGCCGCTACCTTGTTGAATGGAACAAGGACGGATATACCATCACTAACGAACAGGACCTTTCTACAGTGAAACTCAACTTCCACGAAGAAGACAACTCATGGTCAGTTTCAACTCCGGAAGGCGAAGTGACATTCCTCACATTCGTTGACGCCAACCATGTGAAAGTACCGGCAGCCAACGGCGACTACCAGATTGTAGAACTTTCACAAGCCGGCGTACTCGCTTATCAGGAAGCCATCAACGGCGCAGCATTGGCTCTACGTTAATTCGGACACTCCGAGATAAACCACAGACAGAAGAAACTTCCACACAATGGGGTTTCTTCTGTTTTTTATATTCTAATCAGAACAGAATTTTTCAGGCAGAAAAACCTACGGACAGTTTTTTTCTGATATTATTTTTTTGACAGAAAAACAAAAGAA